>OGHV01000590.1_pt1 | contig 24759 bp, 18 predicted proteins | sample 1571551 | NCBI WGS metagenome assembly OGHV01 (sample SAMEA2581960, study PRJEB24529) | metagenome | biome: Human gut stool | place: China | collected 2011 | reverse complement strand
TGGAAGCTTAATTATTCAATTTTGATCCAGTGTCCAGAATACTGGGTACATATCACGAAACCACATGCTTTTTAACATTTGGGGTTGTAATGCCGGGTGGCATTCGATTTGGACATCTGCCGGATATAGCGATTTTGACCCACCCGGAGCGTCTCATGCAGATGCAGCCTTGGGGAAATCTCGTCTGGGAAAACTTTGCGTGACAAACAAAACGAGGCATCCGATTTCAACGTCGGGTGCCTTTTTCTTTGTGGCAACGTGTTTTCTCTGAACAGCCACCATATCTTGTCCCGGACTGGGGAGAACAAATAACTCTTCCTTTCAGCCAGAATAACCCCCGGCTCCAGATTTTTAACCACCCCCACCCCACTTCTAACTGCCTCTGACTTCCGCCAAACAAAAAGCCAGCATATCATATGCAAATCGTACAATACACTGGCCATTCCGGTTATTCTCTTATCCAGCTTTCTGCGTGAGCCACTTTTCCACTGTCTCCATGCTGAAGCCAATCGCTCTTGCAATCTGCTCTATCGTCAGACCCTGCTCATAGAGGTTCTTCGCCGTCATCTGAGCCTGTTCTTCCCGACCCTCTGCATGACCTTCTGCGCGGCCCTCTGCATAGCTTTCATCTCTCAGGTCTTCCATCACTTTACACATTTCGCTCACTCCCTTCGGATTTTCCTTCAGATACCGGGTCTTTTCGGCAAGGATCTCAAAATTCACATCATCGGCGCTGGTACAGTTGAAGTCGTGCATCAGCTTGCCAATGTCAGAGTCATCCCGATATTCACCGTTTACATACAGGACTAAGCCGGAATGTCCTACTCCATCCGCAGATGCCGCCACACCGCAGGACGACATTACATGATATTTAAAATAAGATGTTCAGATACTTTTCTGCTTCTGTGCGGATAATCTGCAAATCATCTTCATATCCCATGACTTTGCAAATGTAAAAAGCTTCACGATATCGTTCGACACTCTCCTCCTTTTTCCCAAGAAAGAAGTCACATTCAGCTTCGATTTCCAAACACGAGTGAAGCACCTGATAATGTCCATATTTTATACATGCTTCTTTTCCGTATCTTGCCACCTTTGCGCCTTCCTCATACTTTTGCGACAAATCCAACGATCTGGCAAAATTATACAAAACCAAGGGAAGCATCCTGTTTGAAGTAACCGTTTCCGGAAGATGCCTTCTTATATATTGAAGCAGTCGATAGAAAATATCGGCTGCTTTTTCATTGTCACCGCTCAAAGAATACGCATTTCCAATTTGATTGACCAGTTTCATTTCATCCAATGTAAAGAGAAAGTCTTCAATTTTGTCCAGTTGAAAATCCGGTATGGTCATCCGAATGGCTTGCAACAACATTTGAATCCGCTCGTCATTTGAATATCTTTTATCCAATCCTCCCAAAAGGACTTTCGATCGAAGAATAAACTGTTGTGTGATTTGATCATCCGGCTTTGCAATTTTCTCAAGCCGACTTATTTTGTCAAAGCCCTCCTCAACGCACTTTAGCGCATTACAGGAAACAATTTCCTTCTTGAGTGCTTCTATTTCCAGTTCTTCCGGTGTTACCAACGCATAATATCGGTCATCCGGCAGACCAAGGCGCTGCAGAATCGCATTGATTCGATTTCGGCTGGGGGTCTGTTTTCCGTTTTCAAATCTGGACAATGTAACGGATTCACAAATGCCTGCACAGACCTGCTCCTGTGTCAACCCGAGATCCAAACGCCGCTGGCGGATATACTCCCCCAATTTGTAATTCTGCATTTAGCAGCTCCCTCCAAACTTTAGTATTGCCATAATTGTAATATACTAGATTTTGTACATGTGTGCAAGCGTCTCTTGTGCAAACCTGTCGTCCCATGTAATTTTTTATTACACCAGACGATATGGTCAATCGAAACCTTTTGTGATAAGATACAGGCACATGAAATACATTCTAAGCTCTTTGACATACGCATGGAGGAAACAATGATACACTATCTGAAAAAGCAATGGAGGCTCAGTACCCTCACCTGCTTGTTTGCCATCACCGCCTATGGTGCTCAGGCTCTGATTCAGCTTGCCTTGATGAAGGTTTTTGATGCCGTGGTATTGCTGGATCTGCGGAGTACTATCTTTTGGACGGCAGTTGATCTGACCTGCTGGGGAGGCTATTTTCTTTTTACTGCTTTACAGGAGCATTGTCAGGCCAAAACAATTCGCGCTTTGAACAATACGGTGCGAGATGGGCTGTATCACTCCTTCCTGCGCAAGAGCCATACCGATTTTCATCAGTCCGACACCGGAGAATATCTCGCCCGGCTGACCAATGATATAAAGCAATTAGAACAGCTTGCGTGGATTCCCTTCTTCGGCTGTGTAGGCAGAATTGCGCAGATCGTGTTCAGCATTTTGGGACTTGCCTTTTTGCATTGGTCGCTGGTTGTTTTTTCCGTGATCACAGCAGTTGTCCTTTGGCTCTCCCCAAAACTGTTCCAGAAGAAGTTGGAACTACTGGGGCAAAGCTGCGGTGTGCAGCAGACTGCCGCCATCAACCATTTGAAGGACCTTCTGACAGGCTTTGACGTACTCCAGTTTTTTGGCAGAGGAAATCTCTTTCTCCAGCAGGGAAATAGGATCAGCGATGACATCGAAAAGCCCAGTTGCCAGCTGAGCTATGGTAAATCTCGCATGGAGGCGTTGATTGGCTTTATCAACGTCGCACTTCAGCTCGGCTCGCTTGTGCTGATTGCTGCGCTGACCAGCATGGGACTTGTCACCACAGGCACACTTGCCGGTGGTGTCAATCTGATCGGAGGCGTGGCAAACGGCTTTAACAGTTTGGCCGGTTTGCGTCTCTCCCTCTCAGCCAGCAAGCCTTACTTTGGCAAGCTGCCAACGGTCGATACTGATTCCAAATCGGAAGAGATTGCTCCTATGTCACCGCTGAAAGACTCCATTACGGTAGATAGAGTTTCTTTCTGCTATGATGAGAAAAAGCCCATCCTGAGAGATGCCTCCTTCCGCTTTGAAAAGGGCAAAAAGTATGCCCTGACAGGCCCCTCCGGCTGTGGAAAATCCACTCTGCTCAAGCTGCTTTTGGGCTGGCTGCCGGACTACAGCGGTACGATTTCGTTTGACGATGTGGACATTCACACCATTACACCCGCTCAGCTCCAGCAACAGATGAGTTACATTGAGCAGAATGTGTTCCTGTTCAATACTACGATTCGGGAGAACATCACACTGGGTGAAGATTTCTCGGAAGAGCAGCTGCATGCGGCCATTCAGGGCAGTGCCCTTGCCGCAGATTTGGCCGCCATGCCCGATGGCCTTGACACTGTTGTAGGTGAGGATGGCAGTAATCTTTCCGGCGGTCAGAAGCAGCGTGTCGCCATTGCCCGTGCCCTGATTCACAATCGCTCCATCCTGCTGGTGGACGAGGGCACCAGTGCGCTGGATCAGAAAAACGCCGACCTTGTGGAAAAGAGCCTGCTTACCAATCCCGACCTGACACTGATCCTCATCAGCCACCACCTGTCGGCAGCGCGCCGTGCGCAGTTCGACCGTGTGTATGAGCTGGCACCTGTAACGCAATGATCGCCCTGTAATTTCCCCTCAAATCATAAATACGCCCTGCATGCCGACCTGTGCCGGTGTGTGGGGCCTTTTGCAGTGAAACCGAAACGCTCCACAAGGCTGCTCATATCCTGACCACCAAGGACAAGCCTGCCGATTGCACGGACGACCCCTTCCAGTGCATCCGCTGCGGCCGCATCTGCACTCTGGATGGCCGATGCATAGTAGTTCAGCGTGGTTGAGGTCTGTGCGTGTCCAAGCCGCCCGGAGACCGTTGTGATCGGTACATGTGCCGCAATCAGGATGCTGGCATTCGAATGTCGGAGGCTGTGGAAATTCACGTCCGGAAGATTGTGTGCTTCCAGAAACTTCGGGAACCAGAACGAGATGATATCCGGGTCCATCGGCTCTCCATTCCACTTCGTGAATAGCATATCGTTATCCACCACTTTGCCATTTTCCAGTGTGACCTTGCGCACCCACGCTGAGCCGATCCGGAACCTCTCTGCTTTCTGGTATCGCCGGTACTCCTGCAGCAGTTCCACGCAATCCGCTCCAATGCGCAGGCATCTCTTGCCTCGTCTGGTTTTCGGTGTGTTGAACACAAGGCCTATCCCGGGGATGGACTGGACTGTCCGCTTGATGGAGAACGTTCCCTTTTCAAAGTCAATGTCCGACCAGCGCAGGGCGCAGATCTCACCCCGCCGGGCACCAAGCAGCAAGGCCAGCTGAGTGATCACACTGTACTGCGGCGGTGCATCCGAGAGAGCATCCAGCAGCGTTGGAATCTCTTCCTCCGTCAGTACCCGAATGTCGATTTCCTCGGCTTTGGGATGTTCTGCACGGGAGCACGGATTTTCGTTGATCAACCCCCACTGAACCCCTTTCTTAAAGATGCCGGAAAGCATGGCCTGGTATCGGATGACGCTGTTGTTGTTCAGCATCCCGTCCTTTTTGGTATGCTCTACAAACGCCTTTGAGAAGGCCAGCCCCACTGCAGCGGACACCTTTTCCGCCGTCTTTCGGCTCACACTCTTACCCGCATAGACCATCCGCATGGTGTCCTGACCGATCCCGGCCTTTTTCGCCAGTTCACCCCGAGTTCCACGCGGGAGCAGGTTCAGAAGGGCTTTCGTGGCAGTGTAGGTACTGTCCCGGCGGACTCCCCTCTCCTCCAGATTGTTGTAGAACGCCATCACATGCGCCGGCTTGATCTTGGACACCTTGAGATGCCCGAGTCCGGCGCTGATCCGGCCACGCATCCTTCTATAATCGTAGAGCGTCTTGGCCTTCAGCTGCTTGTTGGCGTATTCCTCAAACCAGCGGTCGATCAGGTCATCCAGCAGCATGTCTGAGTCCAGCACGAGGCCGTTCGTGACCTGCTGCGAATCCTCTCTGACCGGCTCTCCCTGTGCGAAGAACTGGGCCAGCGTGTCCATGTTGACCAACCACTTTCGGCTTGAGATGGCCGTATAGCAGATCTTGCCCGTTCGGCAGAGCTTGCGGACATATTCGGGTGTCACGTTGAACCGTGCGGCGGCGTTTTTCACGCTGGCCATAGTGGGATAAGGGTTCAGAACAGTTTAGAGTCCCCTCAGCCCGCCAGATGCCCCCACGTCATTCATTTTTAATTAAATCCTCCGGCAGGTGCTCCGGTATGCGCACAAAGCCCCTTTGAAGCTGTCGCATTTCTGTCGCACTTTTCAAGCCCCGCCGGGCGGATATAACAAAAAGAAACCCACGATCCAAGCCGCATTTGAAACGGTGAATCGTGGGTTTTCTTTTGGTGCGCTCGAGGGAACTCGAATCCCTGGCCCTCTGATTAAAAGAGCCCACCGGGCAGAACACTCTGATTTTAGAAGTTTCGAGTTTTCGTTGTTTTTGCGCAAAGCATCGTGATTTTCAGCCCGGCAATTTCTGCACCCTTTGTCGTATTTTGCAAGTCAGAGTGCCCATTGCATCCCTTGAAACCGTGCAAAAACAGTGCAGAAACCGTGCACTTACTCTGGGACAAATGAAAAATAATGATTTTTGATCCATGACTTGGTGGCGGTTTGAGTGACCACAAAGGTAAATCTAATATACAGGAAGAAGAATGCCCACTCGTCTGAGGAGTTCTCAGGGGAGTGGGCATTTCTACGCGGGTGGTTAATATAATTTCGATTATGATAATTCAAATTATATTAACTCGTTCCAATAAAATATTAGTTCTGCCAATATTTCGGTTTGCAAAGCGATTTTACTTTCTACTTTCTTATAAACTGATACACTCCATATTGCGGAGATTCGACAATGCCAAGACGACGGAGATCCCGGATGATGGCATTGGCACGAGAAATCTTCACATCGAAGAATTGAGCCACATTGATGGAATGAAAAGAATATTCGTATCTGTATCTTTTGAAAAGCCCCAAAGTTTTCTCTTTTGTTCTGCTTCCAAAGCTAGTCTCATTCAGCTGAATTTTGAAATTGGCTACCTCGCTGTCCATATCCTCTTTTTCTGAGGTTGCCACTTTTTCTTGGGAAGTTGCCACTTTTAGGGTCGAGGTTTCCACTTTTTCTTGCGGGGTTGCCACTTCTAGGGTCGAGGTTGCCACTTTTTTTGAAGAAGTCGATACTTCTGCAGGTTGAGTCTCCACACTTTCCATACTGACCTGTGCCGGAGTCGCGACACTTCTATTCGGCAGTGTGACGATAAAGAAATCCGAATCTGAGTAGAAAGTCGGCTTCTGGGCTACCTCCACATAAGAGTTCAGGATGCGGTCAATGCCGCTGCCACGGCGCTCCATAAAGCCAAGCCGTGAGAACACATCCGAGATCACCTGATTGCGCCGCATAGACGGAATATGCCGGATATCCATATCCTGCACCCTGCGGCCATTCATCATGCCGCCCGGTGAAGTGATTTCCAGCCGATCATCGAACACTTCCACATGAATCTCCGAACCAAGAATCTGATAATTCCGATGGATCAGCGCATTGACCAGCACCTCACGAACGGCCTTATACGGGTAATCACTGCGTTCTTCGCGGGTCATACCACGGATGCTCCACGGGTTTTTGCTGTTGTTGCGAACAAAATCTTCCGCATTTTGCAGCAGCGTGATCAGACTTGCACCCTGAAATTCCTTGTCATCCAGAGCATCTTCTTCAATGCTGCCCTTGTAGTTGCCTTTCCAGCGAGTGCAGAAAATACGGGATTGCTTCAGAACGCCCTGATCGCAAAGCAGCAGGCCGCCATTCGTGATTTGTCCATCATCTGTTACCAATCCTGCGGAGGGCAAGTCTTTTTCAAGGTCGAAATCCTCTTTTTTCAAATTCTTAAACGTCGCGGCCAGCAGTGTAAAACTGACATCACCCACTCGATAAGAACTGGGCAGGGCATCAAAGGTCTGGTTCATGCCTTGCAAAATCAATTCGTTCAGTTCCCGTGAGGTGGCTTCTTCGGACTGGTCGCCATGCCGCACATAGGCCGTATGGGAACCGTCAAAGGCATAATAATATGGATACGCCGGGCCGTCCTGTACTTCCAGATCAACGCAGGACTTGCCCTCTATTTCGACCTCCCGCACCCGATAGCGCGGCGTAGGGTCAATGCGGACCTTGATAAGTTCCGTCAATCTGCTCACCACAGCCTGCGGATTTTCCAATCCTACGACCTCGCGCGGCTCATTCTTTACGCCAAAAATCAAGTGTCCGCCCTCGGTATTGGCAAAGGCCGACACCGATTTCAGCCAGCTGCGCGGCTTTTTCTCTTCAAGGCGTTCCTTGTAATCAACATGAGAGGCTTCAATGTAATGGTCGAGGGGGAAAGGCATGGTATCACCTGCAATTCGGTTCAATATCGTTCAAGCGTATTATACCGTATTTTATTAGTACATTCCACCACTTTATGCAGTCACATGGGTGGCATTCTCTTTCACCGAATTGATTGTCTCCATCAGCTCACTGCCTGTTTTGCCATCAAACAGGCGGGTAAACAGAATGGGCTGGTCAAAGGGTGGTTTCATCAACACCGCTTTGCTTTCCACATAACCGTTCTGCTCGATGTAATGAATAACCTTCTGAACAAACGCGATCTGCTTTGCATTCAGCGATTCGTTGTTGATAAATTTTGAAAACGCCTGCATGGCAGCATCGTGGTCCAGCTTTGCCACTTTACGCACCAGCAGACCAAATGGGGTATCCCGAAACTCCCGTGCATAGTCCTCTTTGCTGCCCAGCTCACAGGTGAAGATATGTTCCAGCTCGGTATAGTCACCCCGGGAAAGCGGAATGTTCTGAGTCAGCTTGTGGATGGCCAGCGTATCGCTGCGGTGCTCCATGATGTAGCGGTTCACACGTTCCCGGTACTCGCCAAAATCGTAGCCGGAATCCAGCGTTTTGCCCTCGGTCTGTTCCAGTACCGGGTCGGCAAGGGCCGTGTAGACAGGCTTTTGCCCCTCGCCGCCCTCCACCAGAAACTTGATGAGTTCCCGCAGCTCCTGCCGCATTTCCTCAAAGTGGAGAAGATCATGCGAGGTCAAAAATTCGTCTGTCTGCACCTCCCGGATGAGGGGCAGCTTTGCCTGCACCTGCGGGATGGTAGCCTTCCCTTCCAGCATTGCCGCTGTGCTGCGCAGCTGTTTCTGGGCGCGGCCCAGTCCCGGCAGACCTTCCAGTTCACAGAGCAGCAAGCCATACACAAAGTTATCGAACCGCTTGGCGGCTTCATCTTTGTCGTCCAGCGAGATGAGCGGTGCAACCTCTTTCATCAAGGTGCCTTTGTCCGTTTCGGTCAGGCTGACAAAGGCTTCCGGCTTTTGATAGTGTTCCACGGCCTGTCGGTGCAGCCGCACGGATACCAGCTCCGGGTTCAGCGCTCCCACCTCGGCACGGCAGGTCTCCGTTAAGATCTTGCGCCAGTTCTGGTATTTTTCGTCCGCATAGGCTCCATCCTGCAGCGCGGCGGCGATCCGCACCTGCTTGCAGAAAATGCTCTCGGACAGGCTTTTGGTGTCCGCGCTCTCGTAGCCGTTGGGTTTCTGACGGAAAAATTCAAAGTTGCCGCAGTAGTCAAAAATCAGAAACCGCCGTTTGCCCGTATATTCGCCGTCGATGGCATCCACGCAGGCAAGGGATGGGCAGAGCCGCGTACCACGGCCGATCATCTGCCAGAACTTCGTTTTGCTGCGTACTTTTTTGAAGAACACCAGATTCGCGCACTCCGGCACATCGATGCCCGTGTCCATCATATCAACCGAGACCGCAATAAACGGCGGCTTATTCGGCTGTTTGAAGTCGTCAATGATGGACTGTGCATAGGTGTCATCGCAGACCACCCGCTGGATGAATCCCGGGTACTGGGTCTCCAGCTGCGGGTAGAGCTTGCCAAAGCGCTCCCGGATAAACTCCGCGTGGCGCTTGTTCTGGGCAAAGATGATGGTCTTGCCGATGCGGTCACCGCCCGCCGTCTGGATGCCCCGTTCCATCAGGTCTTGCAGCACCGTGTCCACGGTGTTGGCGTTAAAGATGAACTTGTTCAGCTTTTCGGACGGGATGAAGGTGGGCAGGGTGTCGTCCTCGGCAAAATCGTCCTCGTAGCGCGCCTTATCCTCCGGTGAAAGCTGATCGTAGTGGATGCCCTCTTCGGTGAATTTCGTCTTGACCTCGTAGTTGTAGTAAGGCACCAGCACATGGTCGGTGTAGACCGCCGTGTCGTAATCGTAGGCGTAGGTGGGGATGCCGTGCTCCATCTCGAAAAAGTCGTAGGTGTTGCGGTCCACGTCGGTTTTCGGGGTGGCGGTCAGACCCACCAGAATCGCATCGAAATAATCAAAAATGGCGCGGTATTTCTTGAAAATGCTGCGGTGGCTTTCGTCCACGATGATGAGGTCAAAGTGGGCGGGCGAAAACAGCGGCACGCCGTCTTTGGTCTTGGCGTTGTCGATGGCGTTGAGCATGGTGGGATAGGTGGAAAACACGATGCGCGCGGCCTTATCGTCCTTGGAGGAGCACAGGTTGCACAGCGACTGGTCCGGCAGATACTTTTTGAAGTCGTCCATTGCCTGCTTGACCAGTGCGGTGCGGTCGGCCAGAAAAAGCACGTTGGTCACATGACCGCCCCGGCTCAGCACATCGGTCAGGCTGGACGCGGTGCGGGTCTTGCCTGTGCCCGTTGCCATGACCAGCAGATTGCGCCGGAAGCCCTGCGCGATGTGGGCGCAGACTGCCCGGATGGCGTTTTTCTGATAGTAGCGGTCGGTGATTTTATCGTCAATTTCGATGGTGTCCAGCGGTTTTTTCTCGGTGCGGCGGTTCACCAGCTTCTGCAAGTCGTCCTTGCAGAACACCCCGCTCACGACACGCTGCGGGCCGCTCTGCTCATCCCAGAAATAGGTGGTGTAGCCGTTGGTGGTAAACAGCATCGGACGGCGGCCAAACTTCTGCTCCAGACAGTCTGCATAAAGCTGAGCCTGCTTGCGCCCGATGTTGGGGTCTTTGGTGCTGCGCTTGGCTTCAATGACCGCCAGCGGCAAGCCGTCCTTGCCCATCAGCACATAGTCCGCATAGCCCTTCTGCCCCAGCACGCCGTTCATGTTGTCCACTTCGTACTCGGTGCGCACATCGGCGTCCGGCCCGGTGAATTTCCAGCCCATGGCCTTGAGGTCGATGTCGATGATCTTCTGCCGCGTCTCGGCCTCGGTCAGGTCGGCGGCGGTGAAACTGCGGCTCTGCTGGTTCTGCTGTTTGCTGGCTGTGTACGCCGTCGAAAGGCTCTCCACCTGCTTGCGCAAGGCTTCCAACTCGGTATCTTTCTGGGTCAGCAGACTTTCCTGCTCCCGGATCTTCTTTTCGTCCAGCGCCACTTTCTCGCCGGGGATGGCTGTTTCATCAAAGGAGCGCTCCACATAGTCCGTGCCGTAGCAGTAATCCACCCACTGGATGAAATCGAACAGCCCCCGCAGGCTGAACACTGCATCCGCCGCTGACACACTATGCCCCGTATGTACCGCCAGATTGCCCGCCTTCACGATGCTGGGCAGCACGCTCCACACATTGCGGTCCACCGCGAAGCGGAAACTCGGCTCATGCAGAAGGGATTGCAGGTTGTCCTTGTAGGGCATCGTGATGGTTTTGTCTGCCGCATATACCCACTTCACCGCCAGCTCCAACGCCTTCCGACACCCCACCGCGCACATCGCCGGGGAGGTGGAGAACACTTTCTCGGCCTCGATGGCGGAATTAGCGAAGAGGGAGTATTCGGGATGGGTGGAGAGATAGGAGAAGTTGGACATGGTGGAACTCCTTTTTACTATATCTGTACTGTTTTCATGCATCCTAATGCTTTATCTAAATCAGTTGTTTTAGAGGACTTGGGGCGATTTTGCTAACATCAACAGCAATTTCGGATTCCTTTGCGGTTGTTCTCAAGTCCATTGCAAAGATATCATGATTAACATCAATATGTATTCTATTTTCTAACGCCTTTTGCTTTTCATCTGGTACATTTCCATATGAAAATAGATTTGAGCGAATTTCTTTTACAAGGCGATTCCATCGGAATGTGAATCTAGTACCCACTCTATGTTGCAAAACTATCAGATGGTGCGAAGTGCTTTCCTGAAGCCAATCCATTATCATCTTCCACCACTTTTTATCCGTTGCACCAATAGACATTCCATATACACAAATGATATGGCTGTTTCTAATGAGCCTTGTTGCATTACTATCAAAGTTCATACGGATGATTTGATTTTGCAAAGGTTTAACCAATTCTTCGACGATATCTTCATTTTCAGCCAATGCTTGACTTTTAATTTGACTTGCATCATTTACGCCCATAATCATATCATGTTCCGTAAAGCCATGCACATGAATAATCTCTTGAACAATCCCTTTTATATCCGAATCATAGCCGGATTGATGCTTTAAGATTGCAAGGCAATCATTTAAGCACATTGTGTAGTTAAAGGAAACAAAGTTGAATACCACTCTATTTCCATCTATCGCCTTCACAAGAGCTTCTTTGTCGGCTGGTCTGATGTTATAGTAGGAAGTTAATGCGTCCTTCATCGTTTTAACTATTAAAGCATTTTTTGAAGGGTCAAAATTTTCTTCTTCACGTTTAAGATAATCAGAAAACTTTTCGACAAAGTCCTCAAAGACTTCCAAATAATCTTCATCGCTTTCTACTTTAGTGGCATACTCGCCCAAAGCCACTTCAAAATCCGACCAATTTTCATAATTATCCTGAATCTCTGACTTGAATTTCTTTACGGCCAGGGAATCATTAGAATCCGATTTGCAGTAAATGTTATAGAAATCTGAATACGCAGTTTTTAAGCCAATGCCCAAATCAAAGCCATTTCCAATTAAGAATGTTACGTTCATTTTTTCACTGCCTTCTATATTTTTCTTTCATTATACCGCACTATCTTTCAATAGTACAACACTTTACCCAAAATATTCCTTCATCAGTGCCTTTTTCATCAGTTCTAGTTTTTCCAAGCTCTGCGGCTCACTCCTTCCGTCACGGCTAGCGCCGTGCCACCTTCCTCAAAGAGGAAGGCTTTTGCCTTGCGGCGGCGTTAAGGCTCCCTCTCAGAGGGAGCTGGCAAAGCCGCTAGGCTTTGACTGAGGGAGTATCTTCCAGTTCCTGAACCCGCTTTCTGACTTCCAAATCAATTGCACTGCAAACTTCTTGAAAGCTCTGCTCTATTTCCAGATTAGAAAACCGAATCACCTTCACACCATATTCGGCAAAAATGGCGGAGCGTTCTTTGTCGTATGCCAGTCCCTGCTCATCATAATGCTGTGAACCGTCCACTTCCACGACTAGCCTTGCAACGTGACAATAGAAATCCGCAATAAAGCCATCAATCGTTTTCTGACGCTGAAAGCGCATCGGATAGCCACGCAGAAAATCATACCAGAGATGATTTTCCTGTTTGGTTGCGCCCTTGCGCAGTTCTTTTGCACGAGGGATCAATTTTCCTTGATATGGCAATGACATCTGGACGCGCTCCTTTCTGGAACTCCCTCCGTCACGGCTGCGCCGCGCCACCTCCCTCAAGGAGAGAGGCTTTTGCCTTGCGGCCGCATTAAGGCTCCCTCCGTGAGGGAGCTGTCACCGAAGGTGACTGAGGGAGTTACCCAAAATATTCCTGCATCAGTGCCTTTTTCATCAATTCCAGCTTTTCAAGGCTCTGCTGTACGGTCTGCTTCTGCTGGTCTATGCGTTCTACAAAGGCGGCAAACTGATTTTGCAGCGAAAGAGAAGGAAGTGGCAGCCGTAGTTTTCGGATTTCTGAAAGGTTAAGCGTCTTTTGAGCGATTCCTTTAACACTTTCGTCAATTTGCCGCTGTAAATCTGTGGAAAGAATTGCGCAACGAAGGTATTCACTATTAACTACGCTATTGTTCGGTTTAAGATATGCAATATGTCGTTGAAAGCAGAAGGGCTTGTTTTCTTTAACGACAGCCGGATGGCCATACGATCCCACCGTAGATAGTAAAACATCACCAACTTCTATCGGAGTACGCTTAATGAGTTCATTGTATGTTTCTTCTGAAATGAATTTTTCAGCATCATAATGAATTTCGTTAGTAACAATATTTGAGACAAACAAAAATGGAATCCCTGATAATACAAACTTAGGAGGTTGATGTGTTCCATCTGTAATAATTTTACAAACGTCCTGCATCAGCACTTTTCTGCTATTAGATATATCTCCAAACATCTCCACAAACCGTGCCTTTACCAGCTCGTCCAGTTTGGCAAGCTGCTGTTTGCGGAGAAATATCAATGTATCAATTTTATTTAGCGTGGCCGCCACCTTTCTTTGAGTTGTATAATCTATCTCGGGGACATCAATATTTGCAACAACATCTATCTTGATTCCTTTAATTGTCGCTCCCCGTGCTTGTGAATTAAAGTAATCCTTTTTTGATAGTAGCAGTTTACACAGATAGGGTTTATACCATTTGTCTTCATCAATGTTAATTAACGATATTACATCTTGACTTGTTGACATTTCAACAGTATTGATTGCAACTTTTCCAATGCCAACCCTTGTTCCAATCATAATTGAATTGGCCGGAACAATTTTTGCTGCACTTTCTCGAATAGCTTTTGGTGTAATCCATGCGACAGCATCAGCTTCATTTATTTTACCACCGTTTAATGCTGTTGTTGAAATCCAAGGAATTTCCCCACCAAAGTATTCTGGCTTATTTTTGCTTGGTGTTCCACCCGACTGAAACGCACAAATTTCTCCCAACTTCGCCATCACACCATCTCCTCCCACACCTGCATGTTATTCCGATTTTTCGTCATCTTTTTCCTCTGCCACGCTCTCGATCATTTCAGCAACCGTTTGGCCTAGCAACATAGTACTTGCATTCTCGGCAGTGACCACCGGCCGGCCATCGCCAGCCACATCTTGAACGGTTCCGCCTTTTTGGACGGCACCGACTGAATGATGCGCAGGAGCTGTTCCGTGTTGGCAACATCGGTCAAACGGCGTTTTCCGTCTGTCGCTTTCATTTTCAACTGGTGACAATTTATCACCAGTTCACTGCAGCTTTCAAGCGTTGCTTCAACTTATTCCAATATTTTCGCCCGGTGTTGTAATCTCCGCTTTCTGTTAAAACCGACACAACATCAACAATGGAGAAGTACCATTCTTCCTGCGTTTCATCCCATGCAGTACGAATCGGTCGGTCCTCAAACATTTGCAGTTTATCATTTTCTGTCATCGCATTTTCCTCCGTCATACCATTTTTTCCAGTTCTGCCAGACCCTTGGTGATCTCCATTTCCAGCTCATGCAGGTCAGCAAGGATCTCCGTGGTCGAGGGATACTCCACCGGCACATACTCGGTCTCTTTGTACTTATTGATGGATAAATCGTACCCGTTAGCGGCAATTTCTTCTTTGGGCACAAAGAAGCTCTGCTCGGTGCGCTTGCGGTCAGTTTCAGCGTCGAGGTTCTGAAACCGGGCGATGATGTCCGGGATGTCGTTTTCCTTCACCTCGGTGCGCTTGTCGTCCAGCGAGAAGCCGTCGGCTTTCATATCGTAGAACCACACCTTGTCGGTGCCGCCCGCGCCGGTCTTGGTAAACACCAGCACCGCCGTGGACACGCCTGCGTAGGGCTTGAACACGCCGGAAGGCATGGAAATGACCGCCCGCAGCTGGTGGTTTTCAATCAGTTCTTTTCGGATGCTCTGGTGCGCCTTGCTGGAACCAAACAAAACGCCGTCCGGTACGATGCAGGCGCAACGTCCGCCGGTTTTGAGCATCCGCAGGAAGAGCGCAAGGAACAGAAGCTCCGTCTTTTTGGTGTTGGTGACAGCCTTCAGGTCATCGTTGATGCTCTCGGCATCCACAGTGCCCTTGAACGGCGGGTTCGCAAGGCAGACGGTGTACTTGCTGCAAATGGAATTTTGCTTCGACACGCTGTCCTTGTAGTCGATATCCGGGTTCGTGATGGAGTGGAGCATCAGGTTCATGGCTGAAATGCGCAGCATGGTGTGGTCCGTGTCAAAGCCGGTGAACATCGGGCCTGCAAAATGCTGCCACTGCTCCGGGGTCATGCTGTCCTCATAGTGGGCGCGAAGGTACTGCGCACTGGACACCAGAAAGCCCGCCGTGCCGCAGGCGGGGTCGCAGATAAAGTCGTCCGGCGTGGGCTGCACCAGCTCCACCATCATGTCGCGGATGTGCTTGGGCGTGCGGAACTGGCCGTTCTGCCCTGCGGTTGCCAGCTTGCCCAGCATATACTCGTACAGGTCGCCCTGCATATCAAGGTCGGCAATGTCGTGGGTGTAAAGATCCTCCAGCCCGGTGATGATCTTTTGCAGCACCTGCGGCGTGGGAATCAGGAACATGGCATCGTCCATATACCGCGCAAAGGCGGTGTTGCCCTCGTCCGGGCGGGCGGGGTCGTCCTCGATCTCCACCAGTTCGCCGCTTGCGTCAAAGTCCGGCAGACGGCCATACTTCATCTTTTTGATGGCAGGGAACACCCGCTGCTGCATGGTCAGGAAAATTTCGCGGGAGTCCTTGTCCTTGAAGCGGCTCCACCGCATAGACTGTCCTGCCGCGCTGGCCGGAAAGATGTGCTCCATCTTTTCGCCCGCCATGTTCTCAAAATCTTCGGTGGCAAGCTCTTTCTCGTCCAGTGACCGAATGAACATGAGATAGGTCAGCTGTTCAATGACGGTCAGCGGATTGGTAATGCCGCCTGCCCAGATGTCTGTCCAGATTTTGTCTACCTTATTTTTAATGGCTCCTGTTACCATGCGTTCCTCCTGAATGTTTGCTAATCGCAAACGTTTTACATCTTGAATTTTTGGTGATAATATCACAATTTTATTATAGCAGTGTACGGTTGTATTTTCAATGTAGAGTGTTTAGCAGAAGCGCTTTCTTGATCGCAAGGCAAAAAGTTAGTGGAACGTTAAAACAGCAATTTGCGATATGCAATTCAACGCTGTTGCTGTTGCATGAAGAAGTTGAATTGCTATAAAACGGTAAAGTGGATCTGCATTTCACAGACTGTTGCTTCTCGTGCTGCTGTTCCCAAAATAAAGTTGATGATAGCCCAACTGCGCCAGACAACAAAGCTGTCCTCACGTTTCGGCGGCTGAATCAGCGCACAAAGTTCTTCCTGCGTGTAAACGTCCTTGATGGTTTCTTGTGCCTTTACCATCTTGATTTTGAACGGTGCTATTTCGTCCTGCTCCATACACCAGTAAAGGAACACTTTCACCGAACGGATATAGTGGTTGACGCTGTTTGCGGTCATTCCGCTATCCGTCAAGTGGATAGCATACCGCTTGAATCCTGCCTCATTCACGGCTAACTGCTCATCTGAAAGGAACTTCAAGAACCGTGTAATATCATACCGATAGCCGTTCAACGTGGCTTCTGCTGTGCCAGAATACTTCTTATCGTCCAAAAAATCTTGCTTTAGATTATCAAACCGGGCTGCACTTTTCTGAATCTTCTTCATTTTTTCTGTACCTCTGACCTCTAAAATTTTTGAAAAAATCATAGGTACAAGCCCAAAAAGCCTATATAAAACAAAAAAGACGACAAACCGTTTCTTTCAACGATTTATCGTCCTTTTGGTGCGCTCGAGGGAACTCGAATCCCTGGCCATCTGATTAAAAGAATCCGAGGTGCATCATTCGTCAAATCCAAAAAGCACGAAGAAGCGTAAATTCATTCGCATTATCGCAAGATTCATATTTGCACACACCGCATTATTTGCATGCAGTGCAATCATTTGCAACGGTTATCCAGCCGTTCGGGTGTGCAAAAAGTGTGCAAAAATGTGCAGACGGGCAAAACAAAGCCCAATGGACAAATCAACCACCGGTTTTATGGCAGGGTTTAGGACAACCGAACAGACACCGTTTGATATCGAAATGAGGTTCACCATGAACAAACTGCTTTCCTGCCGCCATTGAGAAAAAAATCCCCACAGCCACAAAAAGGACTGTGGGGATCGCTTTTATGATGAAGGAGAAATTGAAGATAGCACTTTAGCCCTTGTCCGCGCCGGAGGTGATGCCCTCGACGTAGAACTTCTGCATGATGACAAACAGGATGGAGATGGGGATAGACACCAGCACACCGCCTGCACAGAAGAGCGCAAAGTAATTGTTGATCAGGGTCTTTTGCAGCATATTATACAGACCGATAGCCACTGTCCAGTCGGCAGAGACGCCCGAATTCAGGATCATTTTTGCCATCACGAAATCGGTCCATGGAACCATGAAAGAGCTGATGATGGTATAGACCAGGATCGGCTTGGACATGGGCAGAACGACCTGAAAGAACACACGGGCGTCGGATGCGCCGTCCAGCTTGGCGGCTTCCCGCAGGGAGATGGGGATGGTATCAAAGAAGCCCTTGCAGATCAGATAGCCCAGACCGGACGAACCGGCATAGACCATGATAAGACCGGCATAGGAGTTGGTCAGATTCAGATATTTCAGGACGAAATAGACGGCGATCATTGCCAGCACGCCGGGGAACAGGTTGACGCTGACAGAAAGGTTCTGGATCAGCTTGCGCCCCTTGAAGCGGCAGCAGCTCAGCGCGTAGGCTACCATCAGCACAAAGCAGGTGGAGATAACGCAGTTGAAACAGGCCACCACAAGGGTGTTGGTAAACCAGCGCGGGAACTGCGCCACAGAGTCCGGGTGGAACAGAATGTTGACATAGTTGCGCAGTGTGTAACTGGCCGGGAAGAACTGTCGCACATTGATGCCTCGGTCTGTGGAAAAGGAAGTGACCAGAAGCCACAGAATGGGTACCAGCCAGATAGCTGCCAGCAGGGCCAGCAGCAGATGCCGCAGGATGCTGCGGACTGTGCGGAGGATACGCCCGCGGCGCAGCTGCGCTGCGGTCTCTGCCCGGCGTGCCGGAGAAACAGTTGTCTGTGTCAAGAGAACGTCGCCTCCTTTTTATTGAGGAACCGGAAGCATACCAGCGTGAACACGGCACAGATGATGAACACCATAATGCCAATGACGGCGGCCATCTTGTAGTTGTATTGCTCCTGTGTCAGACGGAACAGCCATGTGACCAGCAGATCCACCTCTTTTGCGCTGGAGGAAGCCATTGCCTGATCCTTGGTGATATAAACGTCCTGCGTGAGCAGATAGATGACGTTGAAGTTGTTGACGTTGCGCACAAAATCCGTAACCAGTGCCGGGCCCTGCACACTGAGCAGGTAGGGCAGCTTGATGTAGATAAAGCTCTGCATCGGCGATGCACCATCAATGGTGGAGGCCTCCAGCATATCGGTGGGAATGTTCATCAGCACACCGGTGGCAATGAGCATCTGGTAGGGCACGCCCACCCAGATGTTGATGAGGATGATCATGAACTTTGCCCAGTGCTGGTCGGTCAGGAAGGGAATGTGGTTCATGTTCTGCCCCAGCAGACCGATGGCCTTTAAAAAATCGGTCACGCCTGCATTGGCCATCATGGTGTTGAAGATGCCGGCGTCCGAGAAGAAGTTGCGCACCAGCAGCAGGGTGACGAACTGCGGCACCGCAATGGTGATGATGAACAGGGTGCGCCAGAGCTTTTGGCACTTGGTCTTTTTATTGTTGATGAGCATGGCCAGAAATACGCCGCCGAAGAAGTTGGTGAAGGTGGCAAAGAAGGCCCACACCAACGTCCAGCTGAGCACCCGGCCAAAGGCGTAGCTGAAGGTCAGGCTCAGCGACTGCCCGCCAAACAGAGAAGCAAAGTTAGCCAGCCCCACCCATGTAAACAGGGCGGCGGGAGGCATATGCTGCTGATCGTAGTTGGTAAAGGCGACAGCGATCAAAATGAACAGCGGGATGATGGTGAACACCACCACACCCAGCACCGGAAGGGTGAGCAGGGTAACGTAGAACTTTTCGTTCAGGTACAAGGTGATATCCTGCCGGAAATTGTTGGGCTTTTTGCCAGCGGCCTTCTGCGCCTGTAACGCGTAATTGCTCTGCACCACCAGCATGGCAGCAGCGATCAGCGTTACAATGACCACCAGTGCGATCACGCTGAGCAGCAGGATGGCAAACGAGTTGTCGTAGTTGTTGACCTCGTTCTTTAAGGTAAGGGGGTTGAACTGCATCTCCATCTGCACTGTGCCCAGCGTGCCGAACTTTTTCAGCGCAGGAATGCCGGAAGTGCCCAGAAAATACAGTCCCAGCCCCTGCACCAGCGTTACCAGCAGTGCCTTGATAAGCTGGCCGTGGCCAATGTAGCCCAGACCCCAGACAAAGAGGGACAGCTTTGTAAAAATATCTCCGTGAACAAATGCGTGACCGAACTTCTGAAGGAAATTCGGCTCCCGGCCATCTGCCCGCAAGGGCGGTGTAAGGACCATTTCTGCCACAGAAGTCAACTCCTTTCTTGGTATGCAGAGGGGGTTATAGCAAACAGGATGTTAGGTTGACGCCGATTTCTTGTATTGCGATAAAAAGCGGGCACACCGCATTCTGCTGCGTGCCCGCCGGGAAAAACCGGAACTTACTGTGCCACAGGTGCGGTGATGCCGGCCACAGCGTCATCCATCAGCTGCTGCGTGGTCTTGCCCTGCGTGTCGCCGGAGGCGAGGATCTCGCCCAGACTTGCGGCGGAGCTCCAGTAGTTTGCGCCTACCCGCTGCAGGGTAGCGTAGGAGCTCTGCTCAGCCAGTGCGGCAATGGCGGGTGCGGACTGCACAGCCTCGGTGGAGTTTGCGTTGATGTTAGAGGGGCCCAGCTTGCGGTCGTTGAAGCGCTTGATCTGGTTGTCCTCGTTGGTGATGAAGTCGGCCAGCATCATGGCAACGCCCACGTTGGCGCTGTGGGGGTTGACGCCCACCAGCTTGTAGCCGGAGAAGGAGCCCATCTGGACCTGCTCGCCGTTCAGGGTGTAGGTTGGCAGCTTGGTGGCGGCGTAGCCCTCGCCCCAAGCCTCCTCGGCGGTGCTGGCGTTCCATGTGCCGGAGATGGCGGCGCAGCAGCTGCCGTCCTTGATGGCGGAAACAATGTCGGCATCCGCACCGGACTTGAAGCCGGGGTTTACGGCGATATCCAGAATGGCCTGCGTTACGTCTGCGCCGGGAGCCTCGTTCCAGTTGCAGACGGTGTTGATGCCGTCGTCTGCCAGCGTAGCCACCAGACCGGCACCGGCGTAGAAGCTGTAAATGTACCATGCGTCGTTCACGCTCATCATGAACTTTTTGCCGGCAGCTGCAGCCTTTTCCAGCATGGTGTCCATGCTCTGCACGTCCTCGGCGCTCAGAATGCTTGCATCGTAGTACAGGAAGTAGCCGTTGTCGGCGGTCATGGGGTAGGCGTAAAGCTTGTCGTTCATGGTGGCAGCGCTCACAGAGCCGGGCAGGTTGCGGCTCTTCACGTCGTCCGGGTTCAGCAGTACTTCCTGCAGCGCACCGGCATTCACCAGCTCGTTCAGCTGGTCATCGGCAAAGGCGAAAACGTCTGCGGCAGACTCCGGGTCAGCCAGAACAGTGTCCTTTGCGCTGGACTCGGACTGCACGCCGATCTCGATGGTCACATTGCCCTTGTCCGCATTCTGCTCGATGAAAGCATCTGCCATCTCGCGCAGCATGGTCTGATCCTCTTCTGCGCCCCACATGGTCAGCTTCACATCACCCCAGCTCTCCGCAGCAGAGGCAGCCGTACTGGAAGCGGCAGCAGAGGAAGCAGTGCCAGAGGAAGAACCGCCGCAGGCGGTCAGCACACCGGCAGCAGCCATCGTACCCATGGCTGCAAGGAAGTTACGGCGGGAAATCAGCTTTTTCATGATCCAGTTCTCCTTCGTTCTCAATCTGAAATCTTCGGCTGCTCTTTGTTGCGCTTATAAGTTGCGCACATCCAAGCAGCTGTTTTTCTGTACCCATAGGATACCGCATTCTTTTGCTCACGTCAATGGACGAAATTCACGGTATTGTTGAGTCGAAACTGGAAAAAGTGACGGTAAAATCAGGATACATGGGCAAAAGCGCGCAACTTTAGCGCAACCTTTGCCATGCAAAGCGCAAAAATGCCCGCTCCGGGAAAGGAGCAGGCACAAAAAGCGCGTTATTTGATGCTGTGGGAGCGTTCCCTCCACTTGGTAGAATCCCGCAGGATGACCTGATGGCCTTCCAGCTGCCGCATGACGATCTCTTTTCCGGCCAGCCGGTCCAGCAGCATCCGGCAGGCGGTCTTACCCAGCTGCTCTGCATCGTACTGCACCGCCGAAACAGACGGCGTGATGCTGGCAAGCATGGAGCTGTCGTACAGGCTGGCCACTCGCAGATCGTTGGGCACGAGGATATGCCGCGTCCGCAGCTCCCGCATGACCTCAAAGGCGATCTCATCATCGCCGCAAAGGATGCAATCTGCCTTCTGCTCCAGCGTAGCCTCCAGTGCATCGAGCGTCTGCCCGGCAGATTCCACACCGGAATGAACGAGCCGCTGGTCTACTGGCACACCAAATTCCGCGAATCCACGCAGATAACCGCGTATGCGGTCGGTGTTGACGGCGTAGATGGTACTGCCCACCAGCAGCGCGATCCGCTTGGCGCCCAGCTGCAAAAGGATGCGTGTCATCTCGCAGGCAGCCGCGACCTGATCGTTGTCTGCCTGCGGGATGGTCTTGTCCTCGCTGCGTCCGATGAGCACAAAAGGTGTCTTGTATTGCCGCAAAAGTTCGATACAGGGATCATCCGCCATGGCGTAGGTCAGGATCACGCCGTCCACCTTGTGGTTGGCCAGCTGCCGCTGCAGCTGTGAATACTCGGTGTTGGAGGCGTAGCAAAGCATCAGGTCATAGCCGCGCTGGTCTGCCATGGTGCAGATGCCGCCCATGCACTTGCGCAAAAAGGGCAGATCCAGCGCAATAAACCGCTGCGGTACGACCATGGCAATATTGTTGGTGCGCAGTTTTTCGCCGCTCTGTGCAGAAATAGGCTCGGAGCGGGTACGCCCCATATAGGCGTACACCTTGGTGCGGGTCTCCTCGCTGATGCGTCCCTTTCCGGAAAGTGCACGCGATACCGTTGTTTTAGAAAGGCCAAGCGCATCAGCCACCTGCTCGATCGTCATTTTTTCGGTTTCCTTTGCAGCCACAGGATATCCTCTCCTTTTCACAGAACTGCGCAACAATGCGCCACCCCAGCATACCGGGGTAAGCCCGCTTTGTCAAGTATGAAAGCAAACAAAAAGCGTTCTGCTTTTTCGGCAGAACGCTCAAAGGGGAAACTTTTACTTTTTACAGAACCTGCTCGCCGTTTTTCCAGACGGCCGTTCCGTAACGGTTCAGCGCAACACCGCCTACTTCAACCGGATGTTCATTGCAGTTCTGTACAAAGACGAACGTACCGCGCCGCGCGGCCAGAACGCCGTCCGGCAGTGCCTCCGGCCAGGCCGGGTTCAGGCCGACTTCCTTTACAGCGGCACGATAAAATGCGCGATAGAACGCTTCATCGAACCGGCTTGCCAGATAATAGGCACGGCCCTCCCCGTAGGAGTGGACAGCCACCGCCGGGCAGTTTGCATAATAGTCCTCGGCATAGACGCTCAGCGGTGTGGCAGGGTCTGTGCCGTTCAGACTTGCGACCTCGCATAGGACCGAAGCCTGCGTTTCCGGCAAAGTGGAATCGTCCATCGGGGTGCAGCGGCGGGTTTCGCCGTCATACATTCCGTCGATCTCAGTGCGGCGCAGGCCCAGCAGGTCGGTCAAGCCGTAGGGCGTGTCACCCAGACGGCACAAATCGCTTTCATCCACCACACCGGTCCAGTATGTAACCACGACCGTACCGCCATTCTGCGCAAAATCACAGAGTTTTTGGGCAAAGGCATCGGTCAGCAAATAAACCATCGGAACAACGACCAGACCATAACCCGTCAGGTCGGATTCCTGATTCACGAACTCCACCGCAATGCCTTCCCGCGCAAGAGCATTGTAGTGCAGCTTCAGCTCGTCCCAGTAGCCCATCCCGGCATTTCGAGGGCCGCAGGAACCTTCCAATGCCCACTTGTTTTCCCAATCGTGGACGATCGCTGCCTGTTTTGTGCGGCAGACTGTTGCGATCTCTGAGAGCATTTCCAGCTTTTGGCCCACACCGACTGTTTCCCGGAAGGGGCGGGCATCCTCCCGCCCATCGTGGCCAATGACTGCACCGTGGAGCTTTTCTTCCGCACCCCGGCTGGCCCGCCACTGGAAGTAAAGCACACTGTCCGAACCATGTGCAACCGTCTGCAGAGCCGCAAGCTCCGCAATGCCGGGGCGCTTCTGTTTGGAGATCGGCTGCCAGTTGGTAAAGCTGGGGCTGGATTCCATCAGCAGGAAGGGCCTGCCCTTCATGGAGTAATACAGGTCGTGCATCAGGGCCGTATCCAACGCCGTTTCTTCCACCGTTTCGCTGGGCTTGTGCCATGTGGGGTAGTTGTCCCAGCTGGCCACGTCGATCTCCTTGGACATTTTGAAATAGTCGATGCCATCAAACCGGTACATCATATTCACGGTGAACTTTGCAACCGGCGCAAATTCTTTCACGGTATCACGCTCAAATTTCAAAAAATCAATATGCCGGTCACTGACAAAGCGCTTCCAGTCCAGCGCAAGACCCTGCACGGCATTTTCCCCCTGCGGGGCAGGGCTTTCGATTTGTTCCCAAGCGGTATAGTCGTGACTCCAGAACCGGGCGTTCCACGCCTTGTTCAAGGCTTCCAAAGAGTTGTACCGTGCCTTGAGCCAGCGGCGGAACGCAGCCTGACACAGCTCGCAATGGCAGTCGCCGCTCATCTCGTTGGAGATATGCCAGAGCAGGACAGCCGGGTCATTGCCGAACCGCTGTGCCAGCTTCTGGTCGATGATGCGGACTTTTTCCCGGTAGACCGGCGATGTATAGCAGTAATTCTGCCGCCGGTTGTACAGCTCCCGGACCCGGTCTGCCCGGACTCGGCGCACCTCGGGGTATTTGTGTGCCATCCAAGCAGGGCGGGCCGCACTGGGCGTTGCAAGGATCGTATAGATTCCATTGGCATACAGGTTATGGATGATGTCAGCCAGCCAATCCAGCTCAAATACCCCCTCCTGCGGTTCCAACGTGGACCATGAGAACACACCCAGCGTCACAGTATTAACGTGTGCCTTTTTCATCAGTTCGATGTCCTGCGCCAGAATATCGGGCCGGTCCAGCCACTGTTCCGGGTTGTAGTCTCCGCCATGAAGTAATCTGAGCTGCTGCATGATAGCGGCCTCCTTTGGTTGCGCAAATTGCGCAACATTTTTATCGGATAAAGGCGTTCGATACAAAGTATAGCAAGAACCTCCGCAAGATGCAATGCAGCTATATGGAATTTCGTTGTAATAAGCTGAACGTTTGATGCGGCACAAGAAACCATCCATGGATGCTTTGGAAGATTCCACAACGTTCATGTGGGATTTATAGGCAGGTTGTCAAAATGCAGAAATACATTGATTGAACGGGAAAGCACTTGAACGCCATGCTATAAGTCCTACGATCACCGCTTTATCACAATAAAATTTGCAAAACCATCTTGACGCACCTTGTAAACCTTGACACTCTCTGTCACAAATTCCACTGAGCTTGTCGTGGCGAGGCCCGACAAGCTCTGCTCACGATGCACAGAATGCAGACAATGCAAGGAAAAACACGGCTTTCCCGCCGG
>OGHV01000555.1_pt1 | contig 26137 bp, 20 predicted proteins | sample 1571551 | NCBI WGS metagenome assembly OGHV01 (sample SAMEA2581960, study PRJEB24529) | metagenome | biome: Human gut stool | place: China | collected 2011 | reverse complement strand
TGAAAAAATAGTTATGGATGGTATGTTAAGATGGATAATACCCAGGCGAAACATTGTAATTAAGATTGAGAACATAAAATCCATATGGTAAGATGTTAATATAAATCGGACGAATATGGGAGAAAAAAATGGAAAAACAGAAAACGTATGGGTTTTTAAATAATTTTATTTATGCCCTGAATATTGAGAGAAAGAGTAACTTAAGACTGCTGGCAATTACATTAATTAAGCCTATAGGAGACATAGTGGGTACTTTGTTAAATTCATATGCTCCTAAATATGTGCTGTCATTTATTGAGGATGATTTGCCATTTAACACAATAATTATGTATACAGTAATTATTTGCTTAATAATGATGATTTTAGATGTTATCAGCACTACATGTTACAATAGTTTCGAGTTTGAATATCGAAAGACAGAAGGCTATGTTGAAAAGAAGAGAATGGACAAGTTATTTCATACTGACTTTAAAAACATGGAATCACCGGATTTTCTTGATTATGCCCAAAGAGCAAAAACAGCATTGAACAGAGGCAAAGGATTTCATGGAGTTTTATACCAAAGTAGAAATTTTATTGCCCAGGGAACATTAATGATTTTGTCAGCGGCATTAATAGGAATCCAAAATCTATTAATGATGATAATTTTCATTGTAATATCTTTTGGAATAGGAAAGATTTCATCTTTCTTTACAAAAAGAGATAAGATCAAGTTTTCAGATGCAATGGCACCAACATGGCGTAAAATGAATTACTTAGAGTCAACTACAAAGAATTTTGATTTTGCAAAAGATATCAGACTTTTTAATATGTCAAATGCATTTTTCAATCAGTTATCAGGTGTAAATGAAACATACAAAGAATTAAACAGAAAGCATCACAACAGAATGGTTTTGTGGGAAGTAAGCCTTGGATCAGTATTGATTGTTCAGAAGATTCTTATGTATACATGGCTTGTTTACAATGTTGTTACAGGTGCGTATCAGATATCGGATTTTGTTCTTTATGTTGGACTTGTATCTACATTCCATGCGTCAGTAGGATATGTTAACACAATCTTCATAAATCTGGTAATATCCTTCCAGAATATCCCTTATATCAAAAACTATATAAGTCAGTCCTTCCCGGGAATTCCGGAAAAGATTTTTTAACGTATCCTCGGCAAAACTTCTTTGCCGAAATCGTTTCAGCGGGTGGTTTTCCGTTTTCAGTGCACCCTGCCAAACTTTTTGGCATATTTTTGTGCACCTTGTCTGCATTCCTGTTCTTTTTGCCGCAATTCGTTGTTTCTCTGCACAAGCAAAAGCCGCCTGCCGGACGGCCCGGCAGGCGGTTTTTGCGGTTGTGAATGGGTATCGGGATGGATGAAGAGGGGGAAATGTCAATTATGCAGTCTTTTTCACTGTCTGCTTTTTGGTCGCATAGATGAACAGCGCCAGCATGGCGATCGCAAAGAGGATGCCCACCGGGTAAGCAACTGCGGTGTTATAGACGGCAGCGCCCTCAGCAGTCTTATGGTTCAGCAGACCGCCCAGGCACTCGGGAGCCAGCACGAAGTAAGTAGAGGACACGGCGCTCATAAAGGTAGCAGGCACTGCAGTGATCCAGTAGTTCTTTTTCTCCTTGAACAGGTACATGGAAGCGGCCCACAGAACGATCATGGCCAGTGTCTGGTTGGTCCAGCTGAAGTAGCGCCAGATCACGGTGTAGTTGATGAAGCCCAGTGCGTTGCCGATGCCCAGGAAAGCGCCCACGCCCAGCACAGGGATGCAGAGCTTCAGGCGGTTGCCGTAGCTGTCCTGATCGATCTTGAACCAATCGGCCAAGGTCAGGCGGGCAGAACGGAAGGCGGTATCGCCGGAGGTGATGGGGCAGACGACCACGCCGATCATGGCCAGTGCGATGCCCACGCCGCCCATGGTCTTGGAGCAGACATCATAGATGGCCTTGGACTGACCCATTGCCAGTGCCTGTGCCAGACCGGTGTTCAGGCCATCAGTGACCTCGTACAGAGAGCAGCCTGCAGCGGCCCAGATCAGGGCAATGACACCCTCGCAGACCATGGCACCGTAGAACACGAAGTGGCCCTGCTTCTCACTCTTCATGCAGCGGGCCATCAGAGGCGACTGGGTGGAGTGGAAGCCGGAGATCGCGCCGCAGGCAACCGTGATGAACATAAAGCTCCAGATGGGCGTACCCGACGGGTGCATGCTGCCAAAGTGATCCCAGATCTCGGGGATGGTATAAGCCGGGTTGGTGAAGATGCCAAAGATGACACCGATGGCCATGATGATGAGGCAGATGCCGAACACGGGGTAGATCTTGCCGATGACCGCATCGATGGAGATAAAGGTCGCGATGAAGTAGTAGGTCAGAATGATGACCAGCCAGAACAGCAGCGAGGTCATCACGCCGGATGCACCGCTCTGGCTGCACAGCTCAACGATCAGACCGGCAGGGCCGACGGCGAACACGGTGCCCACCATGATCAGCAGCACAACAGAGAACACACGCATCACGTTCTGCATCACGGGGCCTAAGTATTTGCCGGTGATCTCCGCGATGGAAGCACCGTCGTTGCGCTCACTCATCATGCCGGAGAAGTAGTCATGCACACCACCGGCAAAGATGGTGCCGAAGGTGATCCACAGGAACACCACGGGGCCCCACAGAGCGCCCTGCATGGCACCAAAGATGGGGCCAAGGCCCGCAATGTTCAGCAGCTGGACGAGGAACAGCTTCCACTGGGGCATCACGACATAGTCCACGCCGTCGTTGATGCGCACAGCAGGCGTTTCACGGTCGTCCGGGCCGAAGGTATTGTCCACGATCTTGCCATAGACGAAGTATCCGCCTACCAGGATCGCAAGACAGAGCAGGAAACTAATCATACCAGAAACCTCCTTTTTGCCCCTGCCGGCCGCGGCCCCATTCTGCCGCATACCCGGGGCTCTTTTCTGGCCTCATGGTAGCACACTTTTTCCCAGCGGAGAAATATCTTTCCGGCATAGGGCCATATCGTTTTCGATATGGCTGCAAAGAATTTTTGCCGCTTTTCCGTTTATTTTTTGACCATTTATCAGCAAAAATAAAACCGGGCGCTTATTTTCGCCCGGTTTTGCATCCATTTATTGGTTTTTCTGTCAATTCTGAAGGGAGCAACCTTTGCCGTGCCTTAGCCGGAAAGCCCCTTTATTTTACGGTGGAAGCCGCTTCCTTGTGGAGCAGATCCACAAAGGCTTGCTCCTCGGGGCGCAGGCGGCCCTTGTCCGGGTAGACCAGCACATCCCGCATCTGCTGGCGCTGGGCCGGGCACTTCTTCAGCACCAGATGGTACTGCTCCAGTGCCCTGCGGGGCATGGGCGATGCCCACATGTAGGCCGTGGGCAGCCGCTGCAGGATCGAGAACTGGCTGCACCGCTCATACACATGGATACGGCGCTCCGGGTTGACATGCCAGCGCACACCGTCGCCGCCCTCCTCGCCGGGCAGCTGGAAATCATCGTGGAGGATCTCCATATACTTGTCCAGCTCAGACAGGTCGCGGATCTCCTTCCGGGCCAGCGGGCCGTCCCGGTTGGTCAGCAGATTGTATTCAAAATCCATAATGGGTTCCATTTTCAGGCCCCGCCGGGCGCAGTAATGGGTATAGTGCTCATCATCCTCCACGGCGTACCGCAGCAGAGCCAGATGATACCCCTGCCGCAGGACATGATCCAGTGCCTCCATGGAGCCGCCCTCCCGGATGTGGATGTGGAGCCGTTCTATGGAGGACACCTTCTCCAGATAATCCACCGCCGCATAGGAGGCATAGGTGGCGTGGGGGATCATTACCCGCAGCTCGGCGCAGCGCTCCTGCGCCTCCTGCACGCTCTGGTCCAGCCGATCCACCTCCCGCAGCACCCGTTCGGCCTGCTCGATGAAATGCCGTCCCTGCTCCGTGGGGATCATGCCGGTGGATGACCGCTCAAAAATGCGGAGATGATATTCTTCTTCCAGATTTTTCAGCGCCTTGCTCACGTTGGGCTGAGCGGCATACAGCCGCTTTGCCGCCGCACTCACAGATCCGCATTCCATGATGGCGACAAGATACCGCAGTTCTGTAATGTTCAACTTTTTCTCTCCTTTTGGCGTTTTTTCCCTTGCGCCTAGTTTATCAGGCGGCACACGGGGCTGTCAAGCGTTGACGGGGCCCCGCTGCCGTTTTATAATGTAAGAAACAATCTGCCCGAAAGAGGTCGAAGAGGATGGAAGAAAAAAACTACCGCGTTCTGCGCATTGAGGAGCAGCTTTATGGCTGCGAGGAGCTGCCCGAGGGCCAGCCCGTGCTCTGTGATGTCCTGCTGGAAGCTGCCGACGGCACGCAGCGGGTTCTCCCCTACCCGGATGCCGAGCTGACCCGGCTGGACATCAACGAGGGCAGCACTGTCACCCTGCGGGATCACAGGCTGGCCAAGGCGGTGCACAAGGTCTATTTCACCCGCCACGGCGAGACCGTGTGGAACGTGGAAAACAAGATCTGCGGCATGACCGACAGCCCCCTGACCGAAAAAGGCCGCGCCCAGGCCCGGGAGCTGGGCGAAAAGCTCCGGACCAGCGGCCTCCGCATCGATGAGATCCTGTACTCTCCCCTGTCCCGCGCTGCCGACACCGCCCGGGCCATTGCAGAGGCCACCGGCATTCCTGCCCGGTGTGAGCCCCGGCTCCGGGAGCAGTGCTTTGGCCGCTACGAGGGCACGCCCCGGGACGACGAAGAGTTCCGCATCTCCAAGACCCACTTTGCCGACCGCTACTCCGGCGGCGAGAGCATGATGCAGCTGGCCCAGCGCATCTACAACCTGCTGGACGAGCTCCGGGCCGACACCGACAAGACTTTCCTGCTGGTGGCCCACAACGGCATTGCCCGGGTGGTGCAGTCCTATTTTTACGATATGACCAACGAGGAGTACGCGGCGGCAGGCATCAAAAACTGTGAGTTCGTGGAATTTACATTCTGAAAACAGAAAGGACCCACCATGGGTCCTTTCTTTATTTGCAGTTATTCCGCCTTGCGGTAATGGAACTGCTGGTCTCTGGTGATGAACAGGCCGATGCTGACCAGCAAAGCGGCCAGCTCGGCGGCTGTCACGGCCAGCCAGATGCCATCAATGCCCAGCAGGAGCGGAAGCAGCAGAACCGCCGCCACCTGAAACAGCAGGGTGCGCAGGAACGAGATGAGCGCACTGGTCACACCGTCGCCCAGGGCCGTGAAGAAGGAGGACGCATAGACGTTGAAGCCCATGATGAGGAAGCTCAGGCCATAGAGCCGGAAGGCCCGGGTGGTCAGAATGAGCAGGTTTTCATCATAGCCCACAAAGAAGCGGGCCACATGGGGGATGATGAACATGGAGCCGATGGTCATTCCCACTGCAACCACGCCGATGAGCTTCAGGCTCTTGCGGTAGAGGTTGTTGACCTCCTTGCGGTTATTGGCACCATAGTGGTAGCTGACGATGGGCGCACTGCCCACGGCGTAGCCCACAAACACCGCCACAAACAGGAAGGATGCGTACATGATCACACCATAGGCGGCCACGCCATCCTCGCCCGCAAAGCGGAGCAGCTGATAGTTGTACAGGATGTTCACCAGCGACATGGAAAGGTTGGTCATCAGCTCAGAGGAGCCGTTGATGCAGGCATTCAGCAGAACTTTGCCCTCAAAGCGGGGACGGCAGAGGTGGATCAGGCTGGTGTTGTTCCGGTTGAGGAAGTAGAACACCGGCAGCAGGCCGCCCACCACCTGGCTGAGCATGGTGGCAATGGCGGCACCCTCCACGCTCCAGTGCAGGATGCCCACCAGCAGCACGTCCAGCACCATGTTGGTGCAGCCCGCACCCACCGTGAAATAAAAGCCCAGATGCGGCTTTTCGGCGGTGACAAAAAAGCTCTGGAACATATTCTGCAGGATAAAGGTGGGCAGGCTGAGCATCAGCACCCGGCCATAGCGCAGGGCGTAGTCCAGCATCTCGCCTTCGGCACCAAGCATCAGGGCCACCGGCCGGAGCAGCAGCATCCCCAGCACGGACAGCACGATGCCGGCGATCAGCGCCGTTGACATGAACAGGCTGAAGTAGCGGTCAGCTTTTGCATTGTCGCCCTCACCCAGCGTGATGCCCACAATGGCGCTGCCGCCGGTGCCCAGCATAAAGCCCACGGTACCCACCAGCATGGGCACGGGCATGATGAGGTTGACTGCCGCAAAGGCCGTTTTGCCCACAAAGTTCGAGACACACAGGCCGTCCACGATGCCGTAAATGGAAGTAAACAGCATGGTGCCGATGCAGGGCAGCACAAAACGGATCAGCCGTGAATAATCAAAGTGATCCGAAAGTTGGATTTTCTTTTTTGACATGGATTCTCCTTTTTGCAGGGGTGGCTCACATCATCCCGCCGGGCCGCCAGCCGGTGCAGTAGCGGGCGTAATCGCGGTCGGCCTGTTTGACGTAAAGGAGGAACTGTTCCCTGCCTTCCTTGTCCGTAACCTGACGGACTTTGGTGGGCAGGCTCTGGCGCTGGAGCAGCTCCAGCTCATCGTTGAGCTCTTCCTCGGTATCAAAAGCATCCAGCTTGGTCCAGTGGGTGGCAAAGAGCCAGATGTTTGCAAGGGTGTTATTCATATTCAGTCTCCTTTTCCGGGGCATCGGCAAGGGTGCCGGCCCGGTAGAACGGCGCAATGGCGTTGGCATCGCCGTGGCGCACGATGGAATAGGTAATATCGCAGTAGGGCTGGATGGCCGTGCTCTTTTCCACGGTGGAGATGAGCAGAACCTGCAGCTGCAGGCGGCGGAACAGCTCCATCATGGGGCGGATGCGGTCACTGGTCATCTTGCTGAAGGCCTCGTCCAGCAGGACAAGGCGGATGCTGTTCTCGCTCTTCTGGTAGATCTGCAGCAGGCTGGCGCAGATGGCCACATAGAAGGGAGCCTGATTCTCGCCGCCGGAGGAATCGCGGCTGACGCGGGAAAGATAGGCCTGCTGGCCCGAGACGGTGTTGGTCACCTTGATGTCATAGTCCAGATAGGTGCGGTAGTCCACATAATCCGAGAGGGTAGCACCGGAGGTGGTGCGGCCCTCCTGCCGGGCCCGGGTGTTCTCGTCCACATCAGCCATGATCTTTTCCATCAGCGCGTCCACCTGCCGCTCGTAGACGGGGTCGGCGGTGGCGGCAAGGTTGTCCAGCGAGTCGCCGTCGGTCATCTGCTGGTTGCCCTTGTCCACAATGACCTGATAGAAGGCGGCCAGCTGGGGGTCACGGCTGGGCTCCAGCTCAAAGCGGTAGACTTCCTCACCGTAGGTCAGCTGCTCCATCACCTTGTTCAGCTCCCGGAACTGGCGGCGGGCGTTGAAGATATCATCCTTCATCCGGAAGAGGATATCCTTGCGGAAGCGGTCCTTGCAGTCCCGCTGTGCCTGTTCCAGACGGGCGGCGTAGCGTTCCAGATCAATCCGGACAAGGCTGTCGTGCTGGGCGCGGTACTGCTCCACCCCGGCCAGACCCAGCGGGTAATCGCAGACGTAGTGCTCGTTGTAATCCCTCTGGGCGGGTTCCAGCGTGGAAGTGAGATAAGCTCGCAGGGCATCGTCCAGCCTGGTCTGTGCCTTTTCGGCAGTCTGCACGGCGGCACGGGCCGTGCGCCCGCCCGTCATCAGGCCCTTTTTGCGTTCCTGTGCCAGAGGCTCCAGCAGCGGGTGCTGTGCAAAGAATGCCTCTGCCGCCTCCCTGCTCTGTGCAGCGGTCTCCACCGCCTTGCCCTGCTCCGCCTCACAGGATGCGATCTGCTTTTCGCAGACGCGGATATCGCCGCCCACCTGCTCCACAGCCTTGCGGGCGCTCTCCCACGCAGCTTCCCGGGCTTCTTCCTCGCGGTAGAGCTGCTGCAGCATGGGGTTCTCGCGGCAGTCCGCCAGCTTCTGCTCCTGCGCGGCGTAGTCGGCACGGGCGGCATCCAGCGCGGCCCGGCTGGCCCAGAGTTCGGCCAGCTGTTCCAGCGCATGGCCCCGCAGGACGTTCTGGTACTGGTCGTAGGCAGATTTCAGGGTCTTTTCGGTCTGGGCGGCTTCGCGGCAGCGGTCGGCCCGAGCGGCAAGCTGTGCTTCCAGCGCGTCAGCACGCTCCCTGCGGGCATCCAGGCCGATATAGCGCTGGGGCCTGCGCAGGCGTTCCAGCCGGAAGGGATGGTGGCGCAGCAGGTCCCGGGTGGCGCTGTCGGGGAAATGCTCCAGCGTATCGGGGGTGTCGCAGCAGACGATGCGGCGCAGGATGGTGTCCGCATACTGTGCGGCCAGCGGATTTTCGCTGGTGACCTGGGCGGCAAGGCTGTCGGCGGGGGCTGTCTCTGCATGGCGGTCTGCCTTGCGGATGCCCGGGGTATCCAGCAGGCTGATGGGCCCCACCCGGTCGCCCAGCGCCACAAAGGCGCTCTTGGCGGCGGCGTAGTGGGCAGGCGGCACAAGGATATCGAACCGGCGATCACCCAGGCAGGCTTCCACACAGTCCTGCCAGCTCTCATCAGCCACGGTCAGCAGCTCACAGAAGATCTTTGCATCCGCTGTCATGCCGCGGCTTTTCAGCTCGGCATTCACGGCATCCCGCACTTTGGTGGCGGCATCGCCGTGGGGGTAGACCCACTTGCCGCCGGACACGGCGTTCAGCTCGGCCCGCAGGGCCTCCTGCTCTTTTGCCAGATCCGCCGAAACCTGCCGGGCAGCAAAATACTGCTCTTCCAGCGGCTTTTCGATGCGGGCCAGCGCCTCGGTCAGGGCGGGGAGATGTTCCGCTGTCAGACGCTGGGGCCAGAGCTCCTTCTCCACCGCAAAGCCGCTGCGGTTCAGCTGGGTCAGCAGGCCGGTGATGGTATCCGCAGTCGCTTCCAGACTGTTCCTTGTCCGGGCTGCTGCATCCAGCGCGCTCTTTTTCCGGGCCAGCTCCTCGGTCAGGGCATCCAGCGCCCGGCCCGCGCCGCTGTCACCGGCCGCTCCGTGGGCCGCCAGATAGGCCCGGCGGGCTTCGGCTTCGGCGTTCTTGGCGGCCTCGTATTTTGCGTTCAGGTCGGCCAGCTGGCGGCGGCCTGCGTCCAGATGGCTCTGCCAGGAGGCATCCTCACCGGCATCCGCTTCGGCGCGGGCCAGCAGGGCCGCGCCCCGGTTGACAAGGGCATCCGTTTCTTTGGCAGCAGCTTCCCGGCCATACGCCACGATCTGTTCCAGCGCGGCGGCACGGGTCTGGGCCTCGGCCAGAACGGCGTGGAGGTTTTCCAGCTCCACCCGGTCGCCCTGCAGCGCTTCCAGATCCAGTTCAGGCTGGGGCAGGATGTACTGGTACAGGAACTCCCGGAAGTTGGGGATCTCGTCCATGCTGGTGCCCATCTGGAACACTTCGTTGAACTTTTTGCCCAGCGGGCTGGAGGCGCGGCCAATGCCCAGGGCACGGCAGATGCGGTCCCGGGCCTCGCTGGGGCTGCGGGTGTAGGACAGGCGGCCCACGGCGGGTTTGAAGTCCTCCTTGGCGCTGGGGGCACCGGTGCGCGGATCAAGGAAGGGCAGCTTTTCCAGCGTGATGCCGTCCTCGGAGATGTACCAGGTCTGGTCGCCGGGGTGGAGCTCCTGCATGGGGCCCTCGGATTCCACCCGGACAGCGATGACAAAGTTTGTCCGCTTGACGGTATCCCAGAACTCGGCTCCGATGTATGCCACCGTGCGGCCCGGGCGGCGGTAGGCGTTCTCGCCGCGCTGCTTGGCGTGGACCGAGCCCTGCAGGGTGCGGCCGCTCTTTTTATTGCCCAGGGCATTGAAATTGCGGTTGGTGGTCAGGCAGTAGCGGATGGCATCCAGAATGGTGGTCTTGCCCACCGCGTTGACACCAATCATATAGGTCAGACGGGCACAATCGAAGGTGACATTTTCAAAGTTGTGCCAGTTGATGAGCTTCAGGCGCTTTAATTCGATCATTCTTCTTCCTCCCCGCTGGCATCTCCGTCAGGCCGCTCGTAGAGGGCCAGTTCCTCCCGGGTGCGGCTACTCTCGGCGGCGGCATCGGCAAGGTCTGCGTCCGGCAGGGCCAGCAGCACGGTGGGGAACACCTCGATGCGGCTGTCCAGACCGGTCAGCCGCCCCACCGGGCGGGCCAGATTATACCTGCGCAGGGTGCGCATCAGTTCCTCCAGCGTGCGCTGGTCCAGCCGCCGGGGCAGGTTCATCTTCTGCAGCTCTGTCTGCACCTCTTCCACCGTGACCAGCACCTGATCGGCGTTGGCGGCAAGGCTCTCCCGCTTTTGCAGGTAGAGCAGCCGGAGCACCAGCAGCAGGATGCTCTCGTATTTCAGCAGCCGGGCCTGACTGCCCTCATGCTCGTTGACCAGCGCCGCCGCCTGCAGCGGAGCCGGGTAAAGCGTTACCGCATAGCCCAGCGGCGCGAACACGGCCCGCACCTCGGGCAGATGATCCTGCACATAGAGGTATTTTGCCCGCTGATCCTCCACGCCGCCCAGCACAAAGCAGTGGTTGAGCAGATAGTTTGCGGTCTCTTCCAGCATTTTATTCGGTTCGGCCATGGTCAGCGTCCTCCCTGCGGGGTGTCAGAATAAACTCTTCAAACCGGAAGCCGCCCCGTTCGACCCAGTTTCCGGTAAGGGTGATATCGTAAGCCCGGCGCGGCGACTGCGAGTAGGTGTGCAGGCCGATGATGCGGGCAAAATCGCGGGGGTATTCCTCCGCCAGCGTGGAGGCGGCCACCGCACTGCGGGCGGCAAGGGCCTGTTTTGCCAGCAGGCCCACGTTTTCCTCAGTCACGGCCATCCGGGCGTAATCCAGCAGCAGCTGCTGTTCTTTGCGCAGCTGCTCCGCATCCAGCCCGGCCTGCCGCACCGGGGCCAGCGGCGTTTCGCTGCGGGGCGCGGCGGGCGGGTAGAGGGGCTTTGCCCCGAACACCGCCGCCGGGTAGAGGTGCAGATGCTTTGCCACCGGGCCGTCATCCGGCGCGAACAGCTGATCGGGCGTTTTGATCTCCTCGGCATAGCGGCGGAGCAGGGCGGTGACACTGCCCTGTGAGGAGCGGTCACTCAGCAGCAGGAACTGTGCCCGCTGCACGGCCCGCTTGCGGTAGCGGATGTGGCTCTGGTCGATCTGGCGCATCAGGGTGCTCATCTCTTCCAGCGAATCCCGCAGTTTCTGGATGAGGGCACGCACGGCAGGGGCTGCCTCGCCGGGGGCGCAGTGCTCCACCCGGGCGTAATCCAGCGCCAGCCGGGGCAGGTGCTCTGCCTCGCAGTCGTCCAGCTCCTCTTCCAGATAAGCGCGGTAATTGAACAGGTTATCGCTGGTCTTGAAGCGGTGGTAAGCGGCGGCCACCACCTTTTCCTCGTACTGGTCGAAGAGCTCCAGCACCTCCTGCGGGGTGCGGTTGCGGGTGAGCCGGTCGATATAATGCCCGATGGATGCGTTCAGCGCCCGCAGGGACTTGTTCAGCGCTTCCAGATCGGAGGCCACCTCCCGCAGAACATTTTCATAGGGGCTCTTTTCCTCCCCGATGTTCTGCAGCAGCTGCCAGGCCTTGTACAGCTTGCCGGTGTAGGTGACAACGCGCGGGTTCAGGATCTCCTCCAGCGCCTCCAGCAGGGGGGCCACTTCGGGCACAAAGGCAAGGGCAGGCTCCTCCTCATAGCTGCCGGGCTGCTCTTCCAGCCAGCCGGTGCGGCGCAGGCGGAGCAGAAAGCCCAGCGCAAGGGTATGGGGGTCCCGGGTGGGCTGTTCTGCTTCGTCGCCCGCGTCATCGGCATCCAGCGCCAACGGCTTTGCCAGCGCCGCAAAGTAATCCTCGGCCCGGCTCACCGCTTCTGCCCGGGAGATGGAGTAATCCGCCGTGTGGCGGCACTCCTCCCACAGCAGGAGCAGCAGCTCCGCATAAAACGCCCGGTTGGGCCCCGCCAGCGGGCGGAACAGCCGCGGGCTGACCAGTTCAAACAGCTGCATCCAAAGGTTCCTTTCTTTCGACAAAATCTATCTTTTATTGTACCACATCACAGCCTTTTTTGCATCTTTTATGGGAAAGTTGCAAACAAAAAGCCCATCCGGAGCAAAATGATATGAACCCCAAAAGTTAGACAAAAATCAAATTAAGCGCCCCCAACGGTCTGAATCCTGTATTGCACAGGGCTCAGGCCGTTTAGTTTTAATTTGATTCGGCGATTGTTGTAATAGTCGATGTAATCGATAATGGCCTTTTCAAGCTGGTCAATGGAATCAAATTTTTCCAGATAGAACAGTTCTGTCTTGAGCAGTCCAAAGAAGTTCTCGGCAACCGCATTGTCCAGACAAGTGGCTTTCCGAGACATGCTCTGTGTAATGCCCTTTGCCTTCAGTAGATTCTGGTAGGACTTCATCTGGTACTGCCAGCCCTGATCAGAGTGCAGAATTAGATTGTCAACCTTATTTGGCAGCTTCTGAAAAGCGCCCTCCAGCATATCCGTGATCTGTTTGAAATTTGGATGGCGGCTCAGGTTATAGCTGACAACTTCGCCATTGAACAGATCGAGAATTGAAGACAGATAGATTTTCTGGTCGTTCACTTTGAACTCGGTAACATCTGTGACCCATTTTCGATTTGGCTGGTTTGTCTTGAAGTGCCGTTCCAGCAAGTTTGGCGCAACTTCTCCGACTTCACCCTTGTAGGAGTTGTACTTTCTTTTTGCGCGAACCTGACAGACTAAGCCCAGCTGCTTCATGAGTTTCTGAACCGTCTTGTGATTCACACAAATATCGTTGTTGTGTAGTTCTTGTGTAATTCTGCGATATCCGTATCGCTTCTTGTTCTCATTGAAGATTGTAATGATCTGTTCTTTTACCATCTGGTACTTCGCAGGATTTTGAGACCGATGCAGGTAGTAGTAGAATGTGCTGCGAGGAAGTCCGGCAAGTTGCAGCAATGCTTTCAATGGATATTTCTGCCTTAGCTCCTGAACTACTTGTGCTTTCTGTTTTGGCGTTCCTCTTCCAGTACCAAGGCGTTCAATTTTTTTAAGTAATCGATCTCCATCCGAAGCCGTTGATTTTCTGCAATCAGATCTTCTTCTACTTGCTTATCCAGCTTTGGCTTCCGACCTTTCTGTGTCCCACCGGCGGCACAGGCTCGACCTCGACGTTCTACCAGAAGTGCCTCTTCGCCTTCTTCCAGGTAGATGCGCTCCCAATCTTGAAGCGTACGTCTTGGAATTCCATACTTGCTGGACGCTTCATAAAAGCTTAATTTTTCATTGTGAAGCTGTTTGATGATTTCTACCTTTTGAGCTCCGTTGTACTTTCGTTGTCCCTTTGGCATACAAAAACACCCCATTTCCTAAACAGTATACCATACTGTCTAACAAATGGGGTGCAGTTCAGAGATACGCTGGCGGTTTTCTGTTTGCAGAGGATGGCGTGGCTGCTCTCGGGGGCGGGCAGGATGTCCTCTCGCTGGTTTGGCGGGGGTTTATCGCGTCACTGTCCTGAAGTCAAGAGGGAAATTTCAATTTTCACTGTTTTTGAAGAACCATGTTTTTGATTTATGCAAACAACACAAAAAATGAAAAATATTAAACAAAATACTGTACTGATATACTAAAGATGAGACTGAATATTGACAGATCCATCTGATATATATATATATCGCCATTTTTTGTGCGATTTTTGTTGAAAATGCAGAGAAAGGATTTTTGGGATGAAACGATTGAAAAGGCTTACCAGTATTTTGCTGGTTCTGGGATTAGTTTTAGGGCTGATGCCCCTGTCTGCATTTGCGGCAGAGCCAGCGAAAAAACCTTTTACGAAATTTACGGAAGAGGTAGACGGTAATACTTATACCTATATGCCGCTTAATGATAGCACCGTGAAATTGACGGGGTTTTCTACCACAGCTGCGGCAGCGAATGTAGAAATCCCTTCGACCGCGACTTTAAACGGGAAGGTTTATTCGGTGGTTTCGATTGGAGATAGTGCATTTATAGGCTGCACAGCGCTGAAAAGCGTTCGATTTGAAGCATCCATTAAGTCGATTGGAAGTCATGCATTTGCCTACTGCACAGCGCTGAAAAGCGTTCAATTTGAAGCACCCATTGAGTCGATTGGAGATGGTGCATTTTTAGAATGCACTGAATTGGGTGAGGTAGAGCTACCGGCTTCAATTATATCAATTGGAACAGCTGCGTTTCTTGGTTGCGCCAAATGGGAAACGGTGAAACTTGGAAATTCAGTTGTTTCGATTGGTGAGAATGCGTTTGCGCTTTGCAAAAATTTGAAAAGTGTGACGATTCCGAGTAGTGTACAGACGATAGGAGCTCATGCGTTTAGCTTTGGACCTGGTGGTGAAGGAAAACAATTAGTGGAACTGCATTATACAGGAACCCAGGAACAATGGGATGGACTTGCAAAGAAATATGATTTTGAAAATATAAATCCCCTGTTGTATAAACCGAAGAACTTTGATTGCGCCCATACTGTGAGCTTTGACTACGGCGGTAAGGCAGAGGGAACCAGCAAAGTGGTGGAGTATGAAGGAATTGTCACCCCGCCCGATAATCCGAAAGCGGACGGTTACCGGTTTGAAGGTTGGTATACACAAGAAAATGGCGGTGAACCGTTTGACTTCAACCAGGAAATTACGGAAGATGTGAAGGTTTACGCACATTGGAGCGAGGTGAAGCCTGACCCTAAGCCTGAGCCTAAGCCTGAGCCTACCCCTACCCCTACCCCTGACCCTGATACTGATACGGCCAAAGAGTATACTCTGACGGAAAAAGACGGTTCTCTTGTGTGTGTGACGGTTGTGGAAAATGGAACGACTGTGGATATCACGAAGAATGTGGAGCTGAAAAAAGAGGGTACGACCCAGATCGGAAAGATCCCTGCGGGCGCAATGGTTACGGTTGCGGCAAATGCGGCACCGGAAGGAATGGTCTTTGCACAGTGGAACATCAGCGATCCGGCACTGATGGGAGACCCTGATGTAGCACACACCAGCCAGACTATGAAATTTTCCATGCCGGCGGCAGATGTGACCATAGAGGCAATGTACGAAAGCGCAGAAAATGCCAGAGAAACCGAACTGCTGGGCAGTGCTGCAATGATCGGCGCAGTGGGAATTTCGGCTGTTGTACTGGCCTATCAGGCGCATCAGCTCGGAACAGAGCTCTATCTGAAATATCTGCTGCCCAGTGGGGCGGCAATTCCCCAAAACAGGATCCAGCTGGCGGAACTGCTCTGGAGGAATGCAGGAGAGCCTGTACCGGATGTAAATGCAGCGTATGAGGACATCGGCCTGAATGAGGAAGTGGCACAGCAGGCCGCACAGTGGGCCGTGGAAAACGAGCTGATGGAGCTGCCTGATGAAGAGCATACGGAGCAGTTCAAGCCGGATGAGCAAATCTCCTATGGGGAAGCCATTCGCGCATGGAAAAAAGCACAGCAGCTGAAAACGGCAGAATAAAATAGCACAAAGCGGAATCGTTCTCTCGGGCAAGGATGGAACGATTCCGCTTTTTCTTTCTATTACCCCGGCAGGAACAGCAGCGTGCCCCGGGCGGCCAGTACGGGCTGGAACAGGCAGCCCGCCAGCCCGGCGGTGAGCGCCACGACGAGAAACAGCAGTGCCAGGACCAGAACAAGCCGGGCCAGCCCGAAGCGGTGGTGCCCGGCGGGGACTTTTTTGCGCTGCATGGTCAAACCTCCCTTTGCATCAGAGCTCTGCGCCATCCTATGCCGGGCTGTGCCGATTGTGTGCGGGCGCAAAATGTGGTACACTGTTACCGACAAATCACGGAGGAACTGTTATGCTGACCATTACACTGCTGGGCACGGCGGCCACCATGCCCCTGCCGGACCGTGCCCTGACCGCCGCGCTGGCCGAATGCGGGGGCCACGCCCTGCTGTTTGACTGCGGCGAGGGTACGCAGGCGGCGGCCCGCCGCGCCGGGGTCAACCTGATGAAGCTGGATGCCATCTGCCTGACCCACTATCACGGCGACCATATCTTCGGCCTGCCGGGCCTGCTGCAGACGCTGGGCTGTCAGGGCCGGGAGCGCCCGCTGACCCTTTACGGCCCGGAGGGGCTGGGGGAAATCTGGCCCGCCCTGCGCACCCTGGCCGGGCCGCTGCCGTACCCGGTCAGGGCTGTGCAGCTGGACACAGACCCCATCGACCTGACCACTCTCTCCTCCGGCTGGCCTGCGGGGGCGCAGCTTACGCCTTTCCGCACCCGGCACCGGGTGCTCAGCCGGGGCTACCGGCTCGACCTGCCCCGGGCGGGCCGCTTTGACCCTGCAAAGGCCCGGGCACTGAACGTTCCGGTGCCTGCATGGAAACTGCTCCAGCGGGGCCAGAGCATCCCGCTGGAAAGCGGGGCTGTGGTCGCCCCTGCGGATGTGCTGGGCCCGGCACGCCGGGGTCTGCGGTTCGTGTTCTCGGGTGATACCGCTCCCTGCCCGGCGCTGGAACAGGCCGCGCAGAACGCCGACCTCTTCCTCTGCGATGCCACCTACCCCGACAACGAGCAGGAGGCGCAGGCAAAGCAGTGGGGGCACAGCACTTTTGCGCAGGGTGCGGCCATTGCAAAAAAGGCTGACGTGCGCCGGTTCTGGCTGATGCATTATTCGCCCATGATCCTTGAACCGAAAGCCGCCCTGCCCAATGCGCAGGCGGTATTCCCGGCGGCGGAGTGCGGCTTTGACGGCAAACAGATCATCCTGCAATATGACGAGGAAGCAACATGACAACGATCAAACTTGACCCGGGTGCAGCCCTGCTGCTGGATGCGCTCCATGGGGCGGGCCATGCGGCCTACGCTGTGGGCGGCTGTGTCCGGGACAGCCTGCTGGGGCTGGACCCCCACGATTGGGACCTTTGCACCAGCGCCCGCCCGGAGCAGGTGATGGCGCTGTTCGGGGAGGAAAAGTGCATCCCCACCGGCCTGCAGCACGGCACCGTAACGGTGAAGCAGGGCGGCAGGCTCTATGAGACAACGACCTTCCGTACCGAGGGGGCTTACTCCGATGGCCGCCACCCGGATGCCGTTTGCTTTGTGCCGGATGTGCGGGAGGATCTTGCCCGGCGGGATTTCACCATCAACGCCATGGCATACAGCGCTGAGGAGGGGCTTATCGACCACTTTGGCGGGCGGGACGACCTTGCCGCCCATCTTGTGCGGGCGGTGGGGGAGCCGGAACGCCGCTTTGAGGAGGACGCGCTGCGCATCCTGCGGCTCTACCGGTTCGCGGCCCGGTTCGGCTTCGCCATCGACCCCGCCACCGGTGCTGCCGCCCGGGCGCTGGGACCGCATCTGGACTGCGTCTCGGCGGAGCGCATCCAGGAAGAACTGCTCAAACTGTTGGCGGCACCCCGGCCCGGAAGCTATCTGGAACCCGCCGTTCTGGCCGTTATCCTGCCGGAGCTGGAACCGGAAAAACAGCCGGAACGGTTTGCGGAACTCTGCCGTACCATCGACCGGATCGAACCAACAGCGGAGAACGTGCCCGCCCGGCTGGCGGCCCTTCTCTGGCCGCTGGGTGAAGCCGGTGCCCGCAAAGCTCTGCGCAAACTGAAATGCTCCAACGCGCTCACAGATGAGGTGACAGCGTTGGAAAGGGAAGCTGGAGGGGGTGCCGGGAGCTTTCTCCTCGGACACGAATCGGGCCATTCCATCGCCCGCCCTATTGCCTGCGGCAACAGGGTCCCACCCCAGCGGACGGTCCTTGGAGAAACTCCCGGCACCCCCAACACCACGCTGACCGTACAGGCCAAACGTCTTTTGGGCCGCTATGAGTTGCCGACGATCCAGCGCCTGACCGCCCTTTGCAGTGCCCGGCATCCGGAACAGACCGGGGCCTTTGCTGCTCTGCGGGCCGAAGCAGAGCAGCTGACAGCAGAAAATGCCTGCTGCCGGGTGAGCCAGCTGGCCGTGAATGGCCGTGACCTGATGGCGGCGGGGGTCAGACCCGGCCCGGGTCTGCGGCAGGTGCTGAACGCCCTGCTGGAGACTGTCATCACCGGGCAGACACCCAACGAAAAAGACGCGCTGCTGGCTGCGGCGGCCCGATTTTCTGCGTCTTGACAAGAGAAAGAAGCTGCGGTAGTATTATACTACTGTTTTAGTGTGTTATTGAATGAGGAACGATATGACAGAAGCACAGAACACGAAGCGCCCCGGGGCGCTCATCGCCATGAGCGGCGGTGTGGACAGCTCGGTGGCGGCATGGCTGATGCAGCAGGCAGGGTACGACTGCACCGGCATCACCATGCGGCTCACCCGCAACGAGACGCTGGGGCAGTCCGGTTTCCACACCTGCTGCTCCGAAAAGGATATCGAGGATGCCGCCGAGGTGGCCTTTGCGATGGATATTCCCTATGAGGTGCTGGATTTCACCGCCGACTTCCGGGAGAAGATCATCGAAAAATTCATCCGGGTATATGAGATGGGCGGCACGCCAAACCCCTGCATCGACTGCAACCGGTATATGAAGTTCGACCACCTGCTCCGCTGGGCTGAGAGCCATGGCATAGAGTATGTGGTCACGGGCCATTACGCCCGGGTGGAGCAGGACGAGGCCACCGGCCGCTGGCTGCTGAAAAAGGGGCTGGACGAGGGCAAGGATCAGAGCTATGTGCTCTATAACCTGACCCAGGAGCAGCTGGCCCATGTGCGCCTGCCGCTGGGGGGGCTGCACAAGGCTGAAGTGCGAGAGATCGCGGAAAAGCAGCATTTCATCAACGCCCGCAAGCACGACAGCCAGGATATCTGCTTTGTGCCGGACGGCGACTACGCCCGTTTTATGGAGGACTTCACCGGCAAGCATTATCCGGCAGGTGATTTTCTGGACGAGAACGGCAAAAAGGTGGGCACCCACAACGGCGCGGTGCGGTATACCATCGGCCAGCGCAAGGGCCTGGGCCTTGCCATGGGTGCGCCGGTGTATGTCTGCGCCAAGGATATGCAGGCCAACACCGTCACGGTGGGCCCGGAGGAGAACCTGTTTGACCGCATCGTCTATGCCGACGAGGTGAACTGGATCGCCATCCCGGAGCTGACCGCGCCCTTGCGGGTCACGGCCCGCACCCGCTATCACCAGACCGAGCAGGCGGCCACCGTCTACCCGGCAGGGGAGGGGCAGTTCCGGCTGGAATTTGACCAGCCCCAGCGTGCCCCCACGCCCGGTCAGGCCGTGGTGCTGTATCAGGGAGATGTTGTGCTGGGGGGCGGCACCATCGTTGCGGTGGAATAAACCGCTCAGGCGCTTCGCAGGAAAGTGATAAAGTAAAACAGAAGCAGCTGTGCCGAACCGGTAAAATGAACGGCACAGTGTAAAATGGAGGAGCAAGTATCTATGCAGGATCAATATTCCCGCACCCAGCTGCTGCTGGGCAAGGAAGCAATGGAAAAGCTGCACAATTCCCGTGTGGCGGTGTTTGGCATTGGCGGCGTGGGCGGCTACACGGTGGAAGCGCTGGCACGCAGCGGTGTGGGCGCGCTGGACCTCATTGATGATGACAAGGTCTGCCTGACCAACCTGAACCGCCAAATCGTGGCCACCCGCAAGACCGTGGGCCAGTACAAGGTGGATGTGGCCGAACAGCGTGTCCACGAGATCGACCCCAACATCAAGGTCACCACCTACAAGATCTTCTTCACCCCGGAAACGCAGGATCAGTTCGATTTCACCCAGTACGACTATGTGGTGGATGCCATCGACACCGTCACCGGCAAGATCGCGCTGGTGGTCAAGGCCAAGGAGGCAGGCACCCCCATCATCTGCGCCATGGGCGCAGGCAACAAGATGGACCCCACCCGCTTTGAGGTAACGGATATCTACAAGACCTCCGTCTGCCCGCTGGCCAAGGTGATGCGCACCGAGTGCCGCAAGCGGCGGATCAAGCACCTGAAGGTCGTCTACTCCAAGGAGCCTGCCATGACCCCCATCGAGGATGATTCCATCAGCTGCAAGAACCACTGCGTCTGCCCCCCGGGCACCCAGCGCAAGTGCACCATCCGGCGCTCGGTCCCCGGCTCCAACGCCTTTGTGCCCTCGGTGGCCGGGCTCATCATCGGCGGCGAGGTCGTGAAGGATCTGGTCGGATTTGTGCCGATGAAAGGTTAAAAACGAGAACGCCCCTCTCCGGTCTCACAGATGCCGGAGAGGGGCGTTTTGGGTCAGGGGAAACCGCTTTCACGGCATGGGCACAGGTGGAGCGTGCATCAGGCTGCAGGGCTGCCGCCTGCCCGCGTATAACCATTGGCGGTCACCCCAGCAAACACAATGTTGAAATACGTTCATTTGACAAAATACTTTTGTTAATTTATACTGGGATGCATATTCACGTTCAAAAATCAAGGATAGAAGATAGGAAGTATCGTCATGCTGACTCTGGATAAGATCTACCACGCCGCCTTTGTGCTCAAGGACGTTGCCCGCAAGACCGACCTGATCGAAGCGCCCAAGCTCTCCAAGGACTGCCGCCTCTACCTCAAGACCGAGAACCTGCAGGTGACCGGCAGCTTCAAGGTGCGCGGGGCCTATTATAAGATCAGCCAGCTCTCCAGGGAGGAGAGCGAAAAGGGCGTGATCGCCTGCTCTGCCGGAAACCACGCACAGGGCGTGGCTCTGGCCGCCACCCGCCGGGGCATCAGGAGCATCGTCTGTATGCCGGACGGTGCCCCCATTATGAAGGTGGAAAACACCAAGAGCCTGGGCGCGGAGGTCTGTCTGGTGCCCGGCACCTATGATGATGCCCACGACAAGGCCGTGGAGCTGCAGGCCGAGACCGGCATGACCTTCATCCACCCCTATGATGACGAGCAGGTCATTGCAGGTCAGGGCACCATCGGTCTGGAGATCCTTGACCAGCTGCCCGATCTGGATGCCGTCATCGTGCCCGTGGGCGGCGGCGGCCTGATCTCCGGCGTGGCCTTTGCCATCAAGAGCCTGCGCCCCGAGGTCAAGGTCTATGGTGTGCAGGCCGAGGGTGCCCCCAGCATGTACCGCAGCCTGCATGAGCACAAGTATCAGACCCTGAAAAATGTGGCCACCTTCGCGGACGGCATTCAGGTCAAGACCCCCGGCGAGCTGACCTATCAGCTCTGTGAGGAATATGTGGACGACATCGTGACCGTCAGCGAGGACGAGACCGCCGCCGCCATCCTCTCCCTGATGGAGAACCAGAAGCTGGTGGCCGAGGGGGCCGGTGCGGTGCCTGTGGCAGCGGCACTGTTTCACAAGCTGCCCATCGAGGGCAAAAAGGTGGTCTGCCTGATCTCCGGCGGCAACATCGATGTGAACATCCTCAACCGCGTCATCACCCGTGGTCTGGTGATGAGCGGCCGCAAGGCCAACCTGACCATTGCGCTGGAGGATAAGCCCGGCCAGCTGGAGCGGGTGGCCGCCATTGTTTCCCGCTGCGGCAGCAATGTGGTCTCCGTCCTGCACGATGGCTCTGACCCCAACATGCCCATCTCCAGCTGCTTCCTCAAGCTGGTGCTGGAGACCCGCGACCATGCCCAGATCGAGCAGATCCGGCAGGAGCTCACAAAAGAGGGCTTCCAGCTGGTGGCCGAGCGCGTTTGATTTTCTGACCGCCTCATCTGCCGCCTGCGGCGGCAGTTTTCTTTCAAAACAGCAAAAAGCGCCGTGCAGTCATCTCACTGCACAGCGCTTTTTTTTTATCCATAAAAACGAAAAAGCAAACATTATTTCTGCACGCCGCTCTCGCACTGTTCGATGAACTGTTTGGCCACGCGGGGGCTGCGGCCGCCGGCGCGGATGGCGAAGGCCTCGGCCTTGACCAGCAGCTCTTCCATGGGCATCTGGATGTGGTGCTGCTTTGCCAGCTCTTCCAGAATGGCGGCAAAGCGGGCTTTCTCGGGCCGCTGGAAGGTGACAGTCAGGCCGAACCGGGCGGAAAGGCTCATCAGCTCCTGCCGGGTGTCGGCTTCGTGGATGTCGTCGCCGGTGCGGTCGGTCAGGGTCTCCTTGATGAGGTGGCGGCGGTTGGAGGTGGCGTACACCGCAATGTTCCGGGCCCGGCCGCCCACGCTGCCCTCAAGGATGGCTTTCAGGGCGGCAAAATTGTCGTCGTTGGAGGAGAAGCTCAGGTCATCGATGAAGAGGATGAACCTGAGAGGGTTGGCTGCCAGCTGATCCATCAGGTCGGGGATCTGGTAGAGCTGGTTCTTCTTGACCTCCACCAGCCGCAGGCCGTCGGCGGCGTACTCATTGGCAATGGCCTTGACCGTGCTGGATTTGCCGGTGCCGGCATCGCCGTAGAGCAGGACATTGTTGGCGGGGGAACCGGCCAGCAGGGCGCGGGTGTTGGCAATGACCTTTTCCCGCTCCTTCTCGTAGCCCGGCAGCTCACTGAGCTTCTGGGGGTCGGGGTATTTCACGGGCACCAGCTGGCCATTCTCCACCGTGAACACATGGTGCTTGGCGAACATGCCGTAGCCCTTCTTCCCGGCTTCCCGCATCCGCTGGTTATAGGCGGCGGTCAGGTCGAGCTGCCTTGCCTCCCAGCGGGGCAGGAACGCCAGCTCCCGGCTCTGCCGGTCGGCGGCTTCCAGCAGCGCGTCCAGCGTCAGGCCGCAGAGCTTCTGCAAAAAGTTCAGCTCACTGTTCAGGGCGGCCTCCATCACAGGGGAGAGCTGGCCTGCAGCAGCCTGCCGCACACAGAAGGTCTCGGTCTCCAGCACGGCGTTGGAAAGATAATCGCCCAGATTGGTGGTGTGGGCAAACAGGGCAGCTTCAAAGGCGGCCACAGCATCGCACAGGGGGGCGATGCTGTCGTCAGCCGCTTCCAGCCGGTCGGTCAGCGCTGCCAGCTTTGCCACAACGGGGTCGCCCAGCAGGGCACGGAAAACAACGAGCCCGTGGAGCCGGGCGTTCCATTCACGAAGTTGCATAGGAAAATCCTCTCTTTTTAACGGCCTTGCCCTCTCAGGCGCGCCGCGCCAGCTCCCCCAAAGGGGGAGCCATTGGCAGGCCGGTCAGAAGGCTGTTTATTTTTATAACAGTGTAGAATTGATTATACTCTTGGAAAAGGCGCTTAGCAAGGGTGTGTTCAATTATCTTCATCTTTCGGCTGATTCACTTTACAAATCGTCGATTGACAAAGGCCCGATTTATAGTATAATTGACCCAACGTTCAAATTGGAAAGCAAGATGCGAAAAGTAACGTGTCTGAGGGAAATTTTGTTGAGAGTGTAAGAGGAAAAGGAACAGGAGCAACTTACCATGCAGTTAAATGGTTCGCAAATTTTTGTTGAAGTTCTCTGCGAACAGGGCGTGGACACCATCTTCGGCTATCCCGGCGGTGCTGTGCTGAACCTGTACGACGAGCTGTATAAGAATTCTGACCGCATCCACCATGTACTGACCGCCCACGAGCAGGGCGCTTCTCATGCGGCCGATGGCTATGCCCGCGCAACGGGCCGCACCGGCGTGGTGCTGGCCACCAGCGGCCCGGGTGCCACCAATCTGGTCACCGGCATTGCCACTGCCTACATGGACTCCGTGCCCATGGTCGCCTTTACCGGAAATGTGCCGACCCCCGGTCTGGGCAAGGACGGCTTTCAGGAGGCGTATATCGAGGGCATCACGATGCCCATCACCAAGCACAACTTCACGGTGCGCAAGGTAGAAGAGCTGGCCGACACCATGCGTGCGGCGTTCCGCATTGCGCAGAGCGGCCGCAAGGGCCCGGTGCTGGTGGATATCCCCAAGGATGTCACCGCTGCTGTCTGTGAGTTCACCCCCAAGCAGCCGGAGCAGATCCGCACCGTGACCACCTACGACGAACAGCAGGTCAAGTGGGCCGCCGATATCATCAACGCGGCCAAGCGCCCGCTGGTCTATTTTGGCGGCGGCGTGCGGAGCGCGGCTTCCTGCCAGCCCCTGCGTGATCTGATCCACAAGGCGGAGATCCCCGCCACCTATACCCTGATGGCCGCAGGCGTTGTGCCCTACGGTGACCCGATGAACATCGGCATGGTCGGAATGCACGGCTGTTACACCTCCAACCGGGCGGTCGCAGACTGTGACGTGCTGATCGCACTGGGCACCCGCTTTTCTGACCGCGTGGCCCTGAACCCCAAGACCTTTGCCAAGAACGCCACCATCATCCAGATCGATATCGACCCCAGTGAGCTGGGCAAGAACGTGGATGTGGATCTTGCCATTGCCGGTGATGTCTGCTATGTCCTGAGCGGGATGCTCCCCCTCATTGAGGAGAAGAAGCACCCCGACTGGATGAAGATGATCCACGAGTGGCAGGCGCAGGATTACCACCCCGTGTCCGACCCCACCCGCCTGATGCCCCATCAGGTCATCGGCGAGGTGTGCAGCCAGTGCGGCCCCGAGGCCGTGTATGTCACCGACGTGGGCCAGCACCAGATGTGGGCGGCCCAGTACATCCGCCACACCAAGAGCCGCGGCTTTATCACCAGCGGCGGCCTGGGCACCATGGGCTTTGGCTATGGTGCGGCCATCGGCGCGCAGATGGCGCTGGGCCGGGAGCAGCGGGTGGTCATGTTCACGGGCGACGGTTCCTTCCACATGAACCTCAACGAGGCCTGCACCGCTGTCAGCTATGAGCTGCCCATCATCACGGTCATCTTCAACAACTCTGTGCTGGGCATGGTGCGCCAGTGGCAGACCACTTTCTACGAAAAGCGCTACTCCCAGACCGACCCCCACCGCCGCACCGACTTTGTCAAGCTGGCCGAGGGCTTTGGCCTGAAGGGCTACCGCTGTACCAACCTCCCCGAGTTCCAGGCCGCATTTGCCGATGCCCTCAAGCAGAAGGGCCCCACCTGGATCGAGTGCATCATCGACAAGGATGAAAAGGTCCTGCCCATGATCCCCGGCGGCGGCGACATCAATGATATCATCATGGAATAAGGAGGACTGACCCATGGAATCCAAACGCAGAGTCATCAGTCTGCTGGTGGACAACCAGAGCGGTGTTCTGGCCCGGGTGTCCAACCTGTTCTGCCGCCGCGGCTTCAACATCGACAGCCTGACGGTGTCCGCCACCAACGACCCGGCGGTCAGCCGCATCACCGTGACCATCACCAGCGATGAAAAGGCGCTGAGCCAGCTCATCCTCCAGACCGAGCGGCTGGAAGTGACCCGGCAGGTGTTCGTGCTGGACCACGAGAATTCGCTGGAGCGGGAGCTGCTGCTGCTCAAGGTGGCTGCCGATGTCCACAACCGCAGTGAGCTGCGGGAGATCGCCAGCATCTACAAGGCAAAGATCATTGATCTTTCGCCCGACAGCATGGTGCTGGAGCTGACCGGCCGCCCCGAAAAGGTGGACGCGTTCCTCAAGATCATGGCGGACTACAAGATCCTTGAGCAGTGCCGCACCGGTGTGACCGCCCTGGAGCGCGGCGGGATGCACCAGCACATGCAGAAGCCCCCGCAGGAGGTGCGGGCAGCCCAGCTGCCCCTGCCCGGGACCCATTGCCCGCAGTAAGGGGAGAAACCCCACCGTCAATGCTTCGCATTGCCACCGCCCCTAGTAGGGGCGGCTCTGGCGTTGCATAAAGCCCTGCAAGTTCCCCTTTCTGCCAAGGGCTCCCCTATTAGGGGAGCTGGCGAGCAGATGCGAGCCTGAGGGGTTCACTCAGTTTTCCATAAAAATCAAAATATAAAAATAAAACAGGAAAGAGTAAAAGGAGACTACTACCATGGCGATCAAGAAATACTACGATTCCGACTGCAACCTCGGTGTGCTGGACGGCAAGACCGTTGCTGTCATCGGCTTCGGCAGCCAGGGCCACGCCCATTCCGAGAACCTGGCCGAGAGCGGTGTGAACGTTGTTGTCGGTCTGCGCAAGGGCTCTGCCCACTGGGCAAAGGCCTCCGAGTTCGCCGCCACTCACGACAACTTCAAAGTCATGGAGGTCGAAGAGGCTGCCAAGGCTGGCGATGTTGTGATGATGCTGGTTCCCGACGAGCTGTGCGCCGACATCTACAACAAGCAGGTTGCACCCTACATGACCGAGGGCAAGGCTCTGGCCTTTGCACACGGCTTCAACATCCACTTCAAGACCATCACCGCGCCCAAGAACGTTGACGTGATCATGATC
>OGHV01000550.1_pt1 | contig 26195 bp, 16 predicted proteins | sample 1571551 | NCBI WGS metagenome assembly OGHV01 (sample SAMEA2581960, study PRJEB24529) | metagenome | biome: Human gut stool | place: China | collected 2011 | reverse complement strand
AAACATGCAGCAGACGGGCAGTCATCCCGTCGAAGAAGTCGAATGTAGCTCCTAACACGATGAAAAGCAGGGCTAATTCATATTTGCAATGGAAAGCCATGTAGCTGGCTATGCATCCGCAAAACAAGTTGCAGCTCGTAATCGTATTGGGAATATTCCGGGTTATCACATTAGCCATATCCTATATATAAAAGGTATAAATATAATAAGGTGTAAATATTGTATTTCAGGATTAAGGCAAGCGGGCTATTACCGTTTCGTTACCGGTTGTCTTTTGCCCCATGCTGACGCAAACTTCCGTACCTAACGGCAGGTACACATCCACTCGCGAACCAAATTTAATGAATCCCATGTGTTCGTCAATGTAACAGTCTTCACCCGGTACGGCGTATGTTACGATGCGTCTTGCCACCGCACCTGCAATCTGCCGTGCCATAACCGTATGACCCTCAGGTGTTTCAATTACCACCATGGACCGCTCGTTTTCCGTACTGGCTTTAGGAAGCCACGCCTTCATGAACCGTCCGTTATGATGGTCTACATGTTTTACCACCCCGTCTACAGGATACCAGTTGGCATGTACATTGGTGATGTCCATAAAGATGGAAATCATCAGTCGGCGGTCATGGAAATATTCATGCTCATCCACCTCCTCAATTACCACGATACGTCCGTCGGCAGGAGCGACTACGGTTTTTTCCGTATCTCCTTTGAACAATCGGATGGGGCAGCGGAAAAAATTGACCATCAGCAAGTACACTACGATACTTATTGCTGCCACAATATAAAATGGAATCCGGCACTCTATCCCCCAGTATAAAGCGGCGTTTACAAGAAGCAGCAAAATTGCACTGGTAATCAGAATGTGAGTTCCTTCATGATGGAGACGGATTTTTTTTAGTTTCTTTATTTTGTTCATTCGGGTCATAACAAAGTTGAATGTTTTTATCGTGCGAAGATAGGGCTAATTTGAGAACTCTGCAAATAATAGAAACAGAAAAACGATTCCGAATACGTATTTCCTCTTTTAAAAGAGGAAAAAAAGATTATTTTTGGTACCTTTTGAAAACGCAAGTGCGTTTGGATTAAAACGTCCTTGTGTTTGAAGTCAAACGCACTTGCGTTTTAACTAAAACGTACTTGCGTTTTGGACTAAGCGTCCTTGCGTTTTTGATAAATAAAAAACTATATCTCAAAGGGTGATGAAAACTTTTGTAAAATAGATGTTTTATATCATGTTTGCTTTTGTATCTGCTTGATAATTAGTAATTTGTTTATTGTTGTTTTTTCTGTCTTTTTAGGTGATGAATATTTTTGCACCCTTAAATGAACTATTTTGTCACCTCTTTCTATAATTAAACTGTACATTTGTGACGAAAACTTTAAAATCTAAATTTAATCTAAATTCTTGTATGCAAACCGAAATCCGAACTATTCTATGGAGAAGGGGATTGAGCATGATACTGTTCGTCTTGTTCTCTATCACTGTGGGCATGGCCCAAGTACTCGTGAGGGGTACTGTGCTTGATCAAGCAGGTGAGACTGTCATTGGTGCCAGTATCCAGGTGAAAGGTACTACTCAGGGAACCATTACTGATATTGACGGTAAATTCTCATTGGGTGTACCCAACAAAAAATCCATTATTGTAATTTCTTTTATTGGGTATGCCACAAAAGAATTACAGGTTGATACCTCTAAGCCGATGTCTATCGTACTGGAAGAAGATACGAAGGTGTTGGATGAAGTAGTAGTAGTAGGTTACCAGGAAGTGAAGAAAAGTGATTTGACTGGTGCTGTTGCTAAAGTAGATATGGATAATTTGTTGAATACTCCTTCTTCGTCTTTTGACCAGACATTGGGAGGACGTATTGCGGGTGTGAATGTAAGTTCAGGAGAAGGTGTTCCGGGCGGAACCATGAATATTGTGATTCGTGGTAACAACTCATTGACTCAGGATAACTCTCCTTTGTATGTAGTGGATGGTTTTCCTGTGGAGGACCCGGCTATTGCCTCAACCATTAACTCTTCGGATATTGAATCTATTGATATCTTGAAGGATGCTTCAGCTACTTCTATCTATGGTGCCCGTGGTGCCAATGGAGTCGTAATCATTACTACAAAGAAAGGTAAGATAGGTAAGCCGCAGTTGAAGTATGAAGGAAGTTTTGGTGTACAGCATATCACTAAGACCATTCCTTTGATGGATGCTTATGAATTTGTAAAGCTGCAAAACGAATTGTATCCTGAAGATACTGACCGCTATTATTTTACCCGGTATGATGCTGACAGAAATCCTTTAAAGGATGAGAATGGTAATGAGCTGAAATATAATTTGGACTATTATAAGACAGCTCCTCAGTATGCTTGGCAGGATGAGATTTTTAGAACAGCTTGGCAGCAAAGTCATGCAGTAAGTTTGATGGGAGGTTCTGAAGGAGTACGTTACAATGCTTCTGTTTCTTATTTTGATCAGGACGGTGTGGTTTTATGTTCAAACTACAAGCGTTTCCAAACGCGTTTAAATACAGTAGTTCGCCATGGAAAATGGGATGCGAGCATTACAGCTAACTACTCTCGTAGTATTCAGACCGGAAGTTCTACTTCTTTGTATTCATCAAGTGGTATGAATAACCTGTTTTATAGTGTATGGGGTTATCGTCCGGTGAATCATACGGACCAGTCGCTTCAGTCATTGATGGATAATGCAATTGATGATGCAATTGATACTTCTAATGACTATCGTTTTAACCCTATTATGGATTTGAAAAACGCATATCGTAAGAATTATATCAATAACCTTCAGCTGAATGGTTACGTGGCGTATGAGTTTATGAAAGGCTTGAAGCTGAAGATTTCGGGAGGTTATACTCAGGATTCTCGTAGTAATGATGCTTTCAATAACTCTAAATCCCGTTACGGAAGCCCTATTTCGACAGATAAGGTGAATGCTACTGTAACTCGTAGTCAACGTTTAACCTGGTTAAATGAGAATGTGCTGACTTATCAGACACGAGTAAAGAAACATCATGCATTCAATAATTTGTTGGGTGTCACATTCCAGAATTCAGATTATGAAAGTTATTCTTTTAAGACAACGAATATTCCAAATGAATCATTGGGAATGGCAGGAATGAACGAAGGTATTCCTAGTACCACTACATCTCTGAAGTCTTCCTGGTCTATGATGTCTTTCCTGGCAAGTGTAAAATACGATTATAAATCAAAATATTATGCAACTGCCTCATTCCGTGCCGATGGCTCTTCTAAGTTCAGTAAGAAAAATCGTTTTGGTTACTTCCCCTCAGCTTCAGCAGCGTGGAGTTTCAGTAAGGAAAATTTCTTGAAGCCTTTGTCAAAAGTTTTGTCAAACGGTAAGCTCCGTGCTAGTTGGGGATTGACAGGTAATAACCGTGTGGGTGAATATGATTACTATGCATTATTGTCCATGCTGAAAGCTAAGCAAGGTTCATATATATCTAACGGAAGTGTTCCTTCTGGTGTATATCCGTTTGAAAATAACTTGAACAGTGTAGGTATGGTACCTATGTCGTTAATGAACAGTGATTTGAAATGGGAGACTACGGAACAATGGAACGTAGGATTGGATTTGGGTTTCTTTGATGAACGTATTTCTTTTAATTTCGACTGGTATTGGAAAACAACAAGAGATTTGTTGCTGGATGCTGCATTGCCGCAAACTACGGGTTTCTTTAGTGCAATGAAAAATATTGGTAAAGTACGAAATCATGGTATAGAATTGACCTTGAATACAGTTAACATTGACCGTGCGGGATTCAAATGGACCACCAATTTCAATATCGCATTTAATAAAAATAAGGTATTGGAATTGTCTGAAAATCAGTCAACATTGTTAACTGCAGCTTATTTTGACCAATCTTATAATTCTCAGCCGACCTATATTGCAAAGGTAGGTTATCCTATGGGAATGATGTATGGATATATTTATGAAGGAACATTCAAATATGATGACTTCTATCAGTCGGGAGATACCTATGTGTTGAAACCGGGAAGAGCTGCTTTCTCTGGGGAAAATAAGACTCAGCCAGGTATGCCCAAGTATAAAGATATAAACGGAGATGGAACAATAGATTCTAATGACCGAACTTTCATTGGACGTGGCTTACCGATTCATACAGGTGGTTTTACCAATGACTTCTCTTATAAAGGTTTTGATTTGAGTATTTTCTTCCAGTGGTCATACGGAAATGATGTATTGAACGCCAACCGTTTGTTCTTTGAAAATTCGAATGGAAAAAAAGAGTTGAACCAGTTTGCCAGCTATGCGAATCGTTGGACACCGGAGAATCCGGAAAGTGATATTCCAAGAGCAATCAACTCAAGTTCCAATAATGTGGTATCATCACGTGTGATAGAAGATGCTTCATTCTTGCGTTTGAAGACATTGACTTTAGGTTATACTATTCCTACAAAGGTATTAAAGAACTGGAAGATAGCAAGTGCACGTGTGTATGTGGCTGGACAGAACCTTTGGACCTTATCAGGTTATTCAGGATATGACCCTGAAGTATCTATACGTTCTGGTGCTTTGACTCCGGGATTGGACTATTCTGCATATCCTCGTGCTTATGCAGTGAACTTTGGTGTGACTTTAGGTTTCTGATATGAATAGATTTGAAAAAATAGATATTATGAAAATGATAAAATATACTTTCCTTTCATTAATTGCGGCTTCAGTGATGTCGTCCTGTAATTTTTTGGAAAAGGAACCATATAAAATTACTCCTGAGAATTACTTTACAAATGAAACGGAAGCCAGTAATTTCTTGACAGGAGTGTATGCGACCATCGGACAGTCCACTTTTTATGGTGGCGATTACTATTTGCTTGCTGCGGGCGACGATTTAAGTTGCTATGCAGGTTCTACAGGCCGTATTGCTACTTCTGGTATCATTTGTAATAACGCTACGTCAAGTGATCCGGCAACTACAGGACTTTGGTTTACTCTGTATAACGGTATTGAGCGTGCTAATATGTTTTTGGAGAAGATAGACGCTGTGCCTGATATTTCGGAAGATAAACGTGCTCAATTTAAGGCAGAGGCTCGTTTCTTGCGTGCTTTCTACTATTTTAATTTGGTACAAAACTGGGGAGATGTGCCTTTGAAAACGGAGTCTACCTACTCTTCTCAAAGTGTAAATAATAAGGATATTGCGCGTACACCTAAAGATGAGGTATATGATTTCATTGTTAAAGAAATGGAAGAAGTGTCCGATTCTGAAACAGGTGGACTGCTTTCTGCTGCAGAATTGAGTTATCTGCCGGGAAGAGTGTCAAAATCAGCAGCATGGGGTATTCTTGCGAGAGTTTATCTTTTCTGGGCTGGTGAACATTACAGAGATAATCTTCCTGCTCCGAGTAATGTGAATGAACTGTTTGAACGGGCAAGTTTTTTTGGACAGAAGGTTAGAAATGAAGGTGGTCATGGGCTAGCCGATAATTATTGGCAAGTCTTTATCGATATGTGCTCAGATAAATATAATACTACTGCGAAGGAAAGTATCTGGGAAGCAGAGTTTGCCGGTGATGGAACCGGAGACGTACGTGCAGAGGGTAGAACCGGTAATACAATTGGTTTGCTTTGTGGTGATTTCTCCTCAAAAACCAATGTAGTAGGAAAAAATGATCCGGGTTATTCTTATGGTTTCATTTGGGCTACTCCTAAGCTTTATAAATTGTATTATGAAAATGGGGATGAAGAACGTTTTTATTGGAATTTAGCTCCGTTCTCATATCGTTCTTTTGATAATAATGTGGGAATTGTTAGTCGTCTGTTCACTAATCAGAAGGATTATAATTATGTGATGAATACATACGGTAAGGTTTCTTATTCTTATGGTACGGCTGAAAAATACGATAGTAAACTTGAGCAGGAATGCGATGTATATCGTTATGAAATAGGCAAGGAGCAAACCCTGGATGTAACTCGCATGGATTTGTGTTGTGGAAAATATCGTCGTGAATATGAAACAGCGTCAAAGAAAAACAAGAACAATACAGCAATAAACTTCCCGATATTGAGATATTCGGATGTCTTGCTGATGATTGCAGAGGCTGAAAATGAATATAATGGAGCTCCGACTGATTTGGCAAAGGAATGCTTGAAAGAAGTTCGTAATCGTGTGGGATTGCCCATGCCGGCTGATATTGATTCACAGGAAAAATTCCGTGAGGCTGTTAGAAATGAACGTGCCATGGAGTTGTGTTTTGAATACACACGTCGTTATGACCTGATACGTTGGGGTGAATATATCGATGCAATGAATGAAATGAGTCGTGTGGCTCTTGAGAATGACAAACAGTGGAGTTGGGGAAAACAAACTTCACCTTTCTTCTCAATTCCTTCTTCATATAATTATCTTCCTATTCCGGATAGTGAGATAAGTGTAAATAAGCTAATTACAGAAAATAATCCGGGATGGTAATTTAAAATTAGAAAATGACGAGTTATGAAAGTATATAAATCATTGATATGTGGAATATTATCCTTGGCTTTTACCTCATGCCAGGAAACGCTGTTTGAGGATTTGGATAGTGCTTCAGTAGATGTGGTAACCAATGATAATGTAAAATATGAGGGAAATATTCTTACTGTAAAGAAAAATACCCCAGTAGATTTTCAGTTAAATGGTAATCCGGACTATATAACGTTTTATAGTGGTGAGTTTGGACATCAATATGCTTATGTAGATAAGACAGAATATGATGCTGAGGATATAGAGAAGATGACTTTTTCATTTAGTTTATGGTCTCAATATGGTTATTATGACAGAGGAGTGAAGGGACGTCTTAAAGTTTATTATTGTGCAGGAGAAGACGAAACAACAGCTTTCCCAGGTTTGAGCAAAGGAGACTTTGAGGCGGATTCTATATTGGTGGAAACGTTCCCGAACTGGAAATTATTGACAAATGATGAGGAACTGATTACCAGCAGTACACACAATAATAGTGGTAGTGCGGGAGCTTTTTCAGTTAACATTCCTACTGATTTTTATAATAAGAAATTGACTTTGGCCATTGTCCGTAATCCTCAGAACCAGTTGGTGGGAGAAGAATATGAGAATTCAGAAGGTAAAAAGGAAACAGCTCTTCAGTCAAGCTTTAATTTTCAGGATATGAAAATTGTGACAACGTTGAAGAATGGAACTAGTGTGACTACATACGCGTCCGCATTTGGCTTTACTCCTTTAAATATGAAGAATAAAACTTATTTTGAGGATTTAGAGGATAGTCAGTTTGATTTGCCAGCTGATTTGGAGTATGGTTCTGTCTCAGGAAATGTAAGTGGATATTGGAATCTGTCTTCCATAGCTAGCGGAACATTTTCTATTCGCGGATGTGCGGTAAATGGTTTATGGCGTTATAATTGGCTTGTGTCTGATTATATAAATCTGTTGAGCAAACCTGTGGCTGATGTAGGAGTTAAGGTGAAGGATATATCTCAGAGTTCGAGTGCTTATACATACACCTATAGCAATGTGGGAACCTATCGGGCTACTTTTGTTCTGAATAATTCAAACTACGAAGAATCTCAACAGAAATTGTGTGAGTTCATTGTGAATGTCGTTGAATAACTTTAAATTACTTATTCTATGAAATATATTAAATCGTATATTTTTCTCACGCTGATGGTAGTGTCTTTGGTGGGATGTAAAGTAGACGACCTGAAAGACGATGTGAACGACCTGAAGGATCGTGTGACGTTGATTGAAGAACAGGTTAAACTTTTGAACGATAATGTAGAGGTCTTGGCTTATGTGCTTGATCCACAGCAGAAAACTATAAAAAGTGTTACAGAAAATAATGGACAGTATGTTATTACATTGAGTGATGGAAGTGTAATGACATTGACTATTGGGCAACCGGGTACTATTGTACAGCCTGAGATTTCAGTGGATAATAACGGTTACTGGGTCGTGAATGGAAATCCTACAGGGGTAAAGGCCGTAGGAGAAGATGGTAAAAATGGTGAAGGTTACCCGGAATTTCGAGTTGAAGAAGGGAAATGGCAAGTTCGCTTTGGTGAAAGTGGATGGTCTGATGTGCCTGGAGGTGATTTAGGTACGGGAACCAGTTTGGGCGACCAGTTCTTTGAATCTGCTTCGCTTAGTGAAGATGGTACTGTTTTTACAATAAAAGGTGTGGATGGTAAGGAGTATTCATTACCGGTAGCAGCAGGTTTGGAATGTAAAATTGAAAGAAGCGATAACGGTACTCCTGTTCCATTTTTTAACGGTGAGATGCAGACTTTTGGTGTAAAAATCTCATCGGGGAAGCCTTTAGCACCGATTTATCCGGCAGGCTGGCGTGCTGATTTGATTGAAAAAGAAACAGTTGATGGATATAATTATACTTTGACCGTATATGCTCCAGTAGGAAGTAAAGCAATGGCTGATAACACATCTGAAATAGTTGTGCGTGTAAATCAGGGAACTTTGTGGGCTGTGGATAAACTTCAGGTAGAGTTGAAATAAAAAAGAATCATTATGAAAAAACATATATTACTATTTTTAAGCATATTCTCTCTCGTCACATTCTCTGGGTGTGACGAACGGGACGAGATACGTGATGACATTAATGCCTTGTCTGCACGTTTGGATGCGTTGCAGGTGGAATTTGATAAATTGAACGATAATATCAGTACTTTCTATAATTTGGCTACTGGAAAAACTTATTTCACTAGCTATACACAAGATGAAAAAGGAAATTATACTCTGAAGCTGAGCGATGGGACTTCTTGGACAGTGTATGGCGGGCTGCCTGAAGGCGATCTTCCAGTGATAACCATTAATGAAGAAGGAAAGTGGATTTTCAGTTATGAGGGTGAAGAGACTGAATTGGGGAGTGCATTACCTACAGCTGGAAAAGATGGTTCAACCCCTAAAATGTCTGTTAATGAAGAAGGTTTTTGGTGTTATCAGATTGGGGATGGAGAGATACAAAGAGTGCCAGGTCCATATAATGTGGCTGAAGTGGATAAGATAAATCCAAGTATATTTGAGGATGTAAAGGTTGATACTGATAATTCTAATGTGTTACAGTTTAAGCTTTATGGTTCTGATAAGTATGTGAATATTGCCTTGCTGGGAGGACTGGATATGACGTTTTCTGAAAGTGATTATACAGTTTCTGAAAGTGATTATACAGTGAGTGTTTCTTCTCCTTTAACTCTTACGGCAATTAAAAAAGAGGTCGCTACTGTAGTGATAAGTCCAACACCGTTAAATGTAACATTAACGGATGAGGAAAATGATAATCTTAAAATAACAGTTTCAGAAGAGATTGCTATAGGTAAATATACCATCTATTTTGAAATATATAATAAAGATGGCTATCGCTTGGTGAAACCATTGACTGTAACTGTAACAGAATAATTAAAACTGTAAACTTATGAAACTATATAAATCATTATTGTTCGGCTTGTTGATGTGCGGTTTTGCGGCATGCGACACAACCGATTTGGAAAGAGATATAAATTCGCTGAAAGATCGTGTGGAAGATTACGAAGCACAGGTACAGAAGCTGAATGATGATATGAATATCATCCGTGTGTTGCTGGATGGAAACAAAACCATCACCAGCTACTCGTTTGATGGAACAAACTATACCCTGACATTAAGTAACGGGGAAACGTTGACCTTGACTCAAGGAGTTGTGGGAGCTAATTATCCTTCCATTACGATTGACGAAGAAAGTGGAAACTGGATTATTGCAGGTAAAGATTCGGGTGTAAAAGCTGAAGCCGAAGACGGTAAGGATGCTCCTTATACTCCGCAGTTTAAGATTGAAAATGGAACCTGGTGGGTGAGTTATGACGGAAAAAAGACTTGGGAAAATCTTGGTGTAGTGGCTACAGGTACTCCATCAGATAAAAAATCTCCTATTACTGATGTTGATACAACAGATCCTAATTTTATAAAGATAACTTTGAAGGGAGAGCCAGAGCCACGTGTGATTCCTGTGATTCGAGATTTAGTATGCGAGATTACGGAGCCCGAACTTGCTGACGGTGAGATGTGGTATATTGGAGATGGCGCAACTTTGAAAGTGAAAGTAAATATTCAGCCTGGTGATATTATCCGTCCGGTAGTTCCTGCAGACTGGAAAGCAAAAATGTCTGATTACTCTACTTTGGCGGGTGAACAGATTTTGGATGTAACAGTAACACCTCCGGATGCAGCAAGTAAATGTGTGGTAACTATAGAAGTGAACCGTGGAGCAAATACAATCACGGATGAGATTGTGGCGAGAACAAAAACTACAAGCTATTATGAAGACTTTATGGCTGGTTTGGATTTACAAGTAGGTTCTGTGACTATTAATAAGTATATGTTTTCTAAAGATGAAATTCATGCTCCTGCTGAAAATGTAACAGAATTTTCAGCAAGTGGAATTTATTTTTTGAACACAGGAACAACTGTCACTTTATCAAAAAGTCCATCTGTTAGTAAGCTTATTATTATTGGTAATGATCCAAATACTTCGTTAGACATGTTACCGACTGTTAAATATAGTGCAGGTAAATATATGTCTTTAAAAGATGAAAAAGGTGGGTTAGGATTGTTGTTGAAGAATATAATGGTGGATGGCTCTGCGAATACTACTTATTCTTTTAATATTGGTTCGGATTTTGTTGATGCTAATACATATTTTGAGAATTTGATATTCGATAGGTGTAATTTATTGTTTCCATCTAAGGCAAATTCGTGGGTTTATATAAATAATGGAACGAATGACAAACCTGCAAAGAAAATGCCTATACGTAACATTGAAATTTGTAACACTTTGTTATCATCAGAAGTCTCTTCTGAGGTTGCTAAGAATGTTTTTAGTTTTAGTAATTATGAATATGCAGGCTTTAATAGTTTTGTGGTAGAAAATAGTATATTCTATTGTAGGACAAAAGATGCTTCTGTTGCAACTTTTGGCTTGTTACAGTGTGCAAATACGAAAGGTTCTGGATTTGAAAATATAAAGATTAGAAATAATACATTTATAAATATGGTTCCAGCCAATCAATATGTAAAAGTAAAAATGTTTAATATTGATTTTTCAAATAACTTATTGTGGCGGAATAATGGTAATGGAGGATATTTGTTGAATGGTGTGGCTGGATCAGTTTTTGGAGTAACATCGTTTGATAATAATGTATATTATAATGGAGATTCAGAAAATAAGTCATTTAGTTTGTTTCATTCTAGTGGGGTTGTTCCTGGAAATGTGACAAATGCCTTGCAGAAGTTAAATAGTGATCCATTTTCCAAGTTAGATGTAGAAAAAGCTGAATTTGAGTTGCTTCCTGAATATCAAAATGTGGGAGCTCATATAGAATAATAGGTACATATTAAATTAAATGTCGTGCTATTTTTTAGTTACATCTATGTAGGACGAAACAATAAATAATATCATGAAAAAACTAAATATTGGAATAACTCTTTTAGCTTCTTTGTTCTGGTTTTCTTGTTCAGACGAAGAAGTGACAGAACCGGTTGTCATTCCTGAACAGCCGGAAGAGGTCGCAGGGTTGTTACAGCAATATAATACCAATGTGGCAGCACTTCAGTTGATGGCTGAAGGAGATGTTAATATTGTAGACTATACGGAAGATGGCGAGTCCGGATATAAGTTGACATTGGACAATAATTGGATTGTGGGTGCTTCCAGCTCTGCTGAAGTGGATAATGACATTCCGGTGATGGGAATTAATGAAGCCGGATATTGGGTATATCAGTTGAACGGTACACAAGTGGAACTGACAGACGTGAGTGGTAATGCGGTTCCCGCTTTGAGAAAGACAGGAAAAGGAGTGTTCACGCCGCAGATTGCATTGGGTGAGGACGGTTGCTGGAAGATGTCTTTGAACGGTGTGCAGTGGAAAAATCTTTCTACTGATGTGGCACCTTCACTGGAAGCGAAAACGGCTGCTAGCTATTCATTGTTTAAGTCGGCTTCTGTAACGGATGGTGTATTGTCTTTACAGACTGCAGTGGGAGAACTTTCTCTAAATATGGATGCTTCAGCTTCTACTTCAGCTAATGCTTGGAAGAAATTCATGATGAAAGCGGAGGATAATGTGTTGCTGGATTATTCTTATGCTGGATATGATCATGGAAATACGGCTCCTGTAGATGGCTTCTCATTGGGATATAAGGTGTACAATGTGCAAGAAGTGATGCAGAATAATAACTTAAATGCATTACAGGCATTTACAAAGATTCTGGATGAGAATAAGTTGATTAGAAAAACTACGTCTGGAGCTACAAATGAAAATGCCCGAATTGTCATTTATTTTCCGGAGGGTGAGTATGTGTTGCATGAAGGAGAAGGGAAAAACTTCCCGTATGATATTTTAGGAGGGCATTTTGTAATTAAAGGGGCTGGAAAAGACAAGACTCGTTTGGTCATGATGACTCCTAATGGAGATACTGAGAAGACTAATGCTCCTTTGTTGACAATCAAGCATACCAATAGCCCGACTGATAATAACAATTCTCCTCAACTGGCTCTTGTAACCGCCAATGCGAAGAGAGGAGACTTTCAAATTAAAGTATCTTCTACTACCAATATCAAACCTGGAAAGTGGGTGCAGCTTCGATTAAGAAGTGGAAGTAAAGACCTTTTAGCTAAAGAATTAGGACCTCTTCGTCCTGGGGAAAAATGGTCTATTACTAAGTCACCTGTTCCAATTACGGAAAGTAATGAGGATGAATATGGAATAAAAATTACAGAATTTCATCAGGTAAAGGCTGCCCATGGAGATATGATTACTTTCTATGAGCCTATTATGCACGATATAGATATTCAGTACAATGATTGTTTAGGATGGGAAATTCGTGAATATAAGTATTATGAGCAGGTAGGTATTGAAGATCTTACCTTTGTCGGACAGGCTGTAACTCCTTATTATCATCATGGGGAAGGAGCTCCGGAAGGCGTGGATGCATGGAAATATGACCAGGAGTATCGTCCTGTTAGTATGATTCGTTTGGTAAACTCGTGGGTACGTAATGTTGATTTTGAAAGTGTAAGTGAGGCAGTAACATTTAGCGAGTCGGCCAATTGTTCGGCTTATAATATTGAGATTCGTGGTCACAGAGGGCATGGAGCTGTCAGAGCCGCAGGGTCTACGCGTGTCTTTATTGGAAAAATAAGTGATGTTAGTTCTGACTCAAGAGGTGATGGGCAATGGCACGGTTGTGGAGTTTCTAAACCAAGTATCGGTAATGTCATTTGGAATTCTAATTGGGGAAGCAATGCTTGTTTTGAATCGCATGCTACTCAACCTCGCGCTACGTTGTTTGATAATTGTCGGGGTGGATTGGTACGCTATCATGCCGGTGGAGCAGAAACGGAAGCTCCCAACCATTTGTCAGATCTTACTTTGTGGAATTTGGAGGTGACGGGTACAATTGATGAGAAGGGTATTAACTTTGCTTCTGACTTTAAATGGTGGGATGCTGAAAATGTTTGGTGGAAAATATATCCTCCTATTGTGGTAGGAACACATGGACAAGCCGTTACTTTCTCACAAGAGGAAGGTCAGCTGACATACGAAGAAAGTACGGGGGTAAAGGTAACTCCAGAGTCATTGTATGAGGCCCAGCTTCAGAAACGTTTGGGATATGTGCCGGCTTGGTTGAATGCCTTGAAATAATTATAATATGGGAGATGCTGCCCCGTAGTAGATGCATTGCTATTACGGGGTAGTTTTGCTATACAGTTGTGGGAAAATATGAAGAACTGGATTCGAATGAAAAAAAATCGTTTAAAAGTTGTGATTGGTAGATTATTGTTCTTTTGGACAGTTATATCAATGGGAATGGTGTATGCCTGTTCGGATGAATCTCCGGAAGGAAGTGGGGGAGACGAGAATGTGGAAGGAGATGATACGCCGTCGGCGGGTGATGTAATAGCCCAAATGAACCGTGATGTGGCTGATATGCAGCAGATAGCCGAAGGAAAGCTGAAAGTACTGACTTATATAAAAGAAAGCAGTGGGCGTTATCTGGTTGAATTGGATAATGGTCATGTACTTACAGTGTATGCGGAGGATGAACAGGTAAAGAAAAATGCTGTTCCATTAGTGGGTATTGATGCAGATGGTTATTGGGTGTATGAGCTGGATGGAAAAACCGAGAACCTGACAACTCCAGATGGACAGTTAGCGGCCGCTTTAAGTTCTGTGGGAAAAGGTGTTTTTACACCTCAGTTTCGAGTGGGAGAAAAGAATTTATGGGAGGTTTCTTATAACGGTTCTCAATGGAAACAAATAGGGAGTCGCCAGGTATGGGATGTTGAAAAGGAACCGGCTGCAGCTTTTTCTCCTTTTGCCGGATGTTCGGCAGATGAGGATGCGGGAACATTGACTATATCTTTGCGTTGTGGAGAGAAGAAAATTAGTACACAAGTGCAGGGAAAAGGTACCACGGATGCCTGGAACAAATTTGTGGCAGGTTCGGCCGATAATATGTTGCTGGATTTTTCTTATGCCGGTTACAAACATGGGGAGGAAGAAGCTCCTGATGGATTTGCATTAGGATATGAAACGATTAATGTAAAGGAATATATGGATGCTCATCCCGATTTGACAGCACGGGAGGCATTCCTGAATTTACTGAAAGAGAAAAAATTAGTACGCATTGACGACGAAAGCAAATCGTATTCAAATGCCAATGCAAGAGTGGTGTTCTACTTTCCGGCAGGAGAATATGTGCTGCATAATGAGGAGGATAATACACTGACACAAGGTGTTAAAAACCCCGCGTACGATGGAAAAGGAAATAATACGAGCTCGTCTATCATTATCTATGGTGGGAACTTTGTAATAAAAGGAGACGGGCCCGACAAAACGTTCATTAAAATGGATACTCCGAATTTGCCAACCGATACGGAGGTGATGTATTCTTCTCCGGTGATGATTAACATCAAGCATAATGCATGGCTGGGAACAGAGTATGAAGTGACGGGAAATGCCGAGAAAGGAACCTTTAAGGTAAAAGTGACCGGAGCTTCGAATTTTAAAGTAGGTGAATGGGTGTGTTTGTATTTGCACGATAATAGTCCGGAACTGGTGAAACAGGAACTGCTGCCGTATGCCTGGGAATCGACGATGACCAATATCTCGACAGAAGGAGTACAGGTGGAGGATTATCATCAGATTGTGAACATCAGCGGGGATGAAATTACCTTTAAAGAACCGATTATGCATGAGGTGGATGCACAGTGGAACTGGAAACTGCGTAAATATTCGTATTATGAGAATGTGGGAGTAGAGGATTTGACATTTGTGGGGCATGCGGTAGATGATTTCAAGCATCATCGTAGTTGGATTGATGATGGTGCTTACAAGCCGATTGCTTTTATGCGCGTTGTCAATTCATGGATGCGGCGTGTGAATTTTGAGAATGTGAGTGAGGCAGCTTCAATTATTTCGAGTGCGAATTTTTCTGCTTATAAGATTAATATTACTGGAAATCGCGGTCATGCAGCCATCCGTTCCCAAGGTTCCAGCCGGGTATTTATCGGTGCGGTGCGTGATTGTACAGACGGTCCGTTGGCGGATGAATATCCTACGTTCCAGAGTAATACCGGGCAGTATCATGCCTGCGGTGTATCAAAACCCAGTATGGGGGCTGTTATCTGGAAGGTTACGTGGGGAGATGATGCTTGCTTTGAATCGCATGCCACTCAGCCTCGTGCTACACTGATAGATAATTGTACAGGTGGTTTTGTGCAGTCCAGACAGGGCGGAGACGCCAATCAAGTGCCGAATCATTTGAATGACCTGACCATCTGGAATATGTTCTCTACGAATACAAAACTGAATGGCAATGGTACACTGCCGGCAAATGGGGAGTTTGACTGGTGGCGTACGGGTTGGAAATATTGGAAAATTTTACCGCCGGTTATTGTAGGATTCCATGGTGATCCTGTCAAGTTTGTACAAGAGCAGGTGAAGCTGGATGAAAGTAATGGCATGCCGGTAGAACCTCAGTCGCTTTATGAGGCACAATTGGAACGCCGTTTGGGTAGTGTTCCAGCTTGGTTGAAGGCTTTGAAATAATTATAAACTTTAAATATCATGAACTTAACACGAAATCTTTGTTTATTCTTTTTATGTGGGGTTTGTGCTCCGGCTGTATATGCCGCAGGCAGCATAATGAAAGAAGCCGTTACACTGCAGGCAGTGAATCAGAATACTGATGAAACGAAACTAAATGAGTTGCAGGAGTTCCGTAAGAAATATAAGCTGGCGAATCCGAAAGCCTCAGAAAATGAGTTGAAATCGACTCAAATGGCAGTGAAGATGCTGATGTTGCAACGTACAGGAGATTATGCCGTAACTGGAGCTGATTTGTGGGGCGAAAAAGTGACGAACCAGCATTTGAGAGATGTGGCAAAGACCGTTCGCGTGCTGTCGTACGGAGCTTTGAAAAACGGTAAGTCAGGTAAAGCAGATTTGGATTTATATCTGGATTATCTGTTTACACACAATTTTTTCCTTCGTATGCCTAAGCTGGTATATAGCAACTATAGTGATGTACGAAAGATTCCTACTGATTTGATGAGTGCCATTCCGGTATGTGATGAGGTACGTAAGGCTAAAATGATTGCCGCCGTACAGAAATTGCTGGAAGTGGATGTGATTCGTCAGGGAGATAAGGCCATCCTGAACTGGATTAGTTCGGACTATATTTTCAACATTGTGCCATACGTGTTTAATCTGGCACTGGCTAACCCGAACGACCAGCAGGCTGTGCAGGACTTGCAGTTGCTCTCCGGCTTCCTGCGGGTATGTACGCGCTATAATGTGGGCAATAAGGATATTCTGAAGCCGGACGGTACAGGTTTCCACCACAATGCGCATTATAATGGATACATGTATTCTTACAAAACGTGGGTGGAATACTTCTATCGTTTCAAGGGGACTTCCTTCAAGATTGACCCTAAATCGTACGAAAGACTGAAAAAGGCTGTCGTAACGATTTACATGACTGCTGTGCGTGCAGAAGGTGATAAGAACCGGATTTATGCCAACAGTATGGCAGGACGCCATCCTTTCTATAGTATTGAAGTGCCCTTTACGCAGAAATTGTTCGAACAGTTGATTGAGATTGGAGCGGATGCCACAGGCACGGATTTAGATAAGGAACTGGCTGCTTATTATAATTACTTCTTTAAGACGGATAAGTATCCGGTACCGGCTGCTGATGCCAACGGATTCTATCAGTATAACTACAGCTCGGCAGGAGTGTATCGTCAGCCGGGATGGGTGGCTGTGATGAAGTCGCCTACAGCTATGTTGTGGGGAAGTGAGATTTATAACAAGACCAATCGTTTCGGACGTTACCAGAGCCACGGTACACTGGAAATTCTGTACGATGGGGGACTGGTTCCTACAGGTTATCCTTCTAACAATGAGAATAAGGGTGCCGGATGGGACTGGAACATGATGCCGGGAAGTACGACAGTGCATTATACCGATTGGGCGGAAATGATGCCTTATAAGAACGATAAGGATCGTTTTGACCAGAAGGCTAGAACGAGCAATTTTGCCGGGGCTGTATCTATGAAGGATTACGGACTTTTTGCTACCGCTTTTGATCAGGATGACCGTTGGGGAAGCCAGCGATTCACTCCTACCAATCTTACTTTCTGTAAGTCGGTGTTGGCTATTGACGGTATGTTGTTCAGCATTGGGAATGGTATTTCTGCAAAGGGTGATTATGCGGATAACATGATTACGGCTACGAACTTATTCCAGTCGGTAGTAAGTAAGCAGTACAATAAGTTGACTGTGAACGGACAGGAGGTAACGAAGGGAAATCGCCAGAATTATGCTTCTTCAGAATCTGTGACGATGATTAATCCTGTTTCAACCGGCTTCTTTGTTCCGGCAGGTCACGATGAACTTACAGTGATTTATGACGAACAGGAGACGCCTTCTTCTGTAGGTATGGCTGGCAAACCGGCTAAAGAAGTGGTGGCAAAAGCGTATATGAACCATGGGGTGAAACCGGAGAAAAAGTCCTATTCTTTTGTAGTAGTTCCGGCAGCGGATGAAGCCAAGATGAAGAATGTGGCCGACCGTCAGACAAAAGGAGAACTATTCTCGGTAGTGGAAATGCAGGATTCCTTGCACATCATTAAATATGCACCGAAGAATGTGCTGGCTTATTCATTCTTTACTCCTGCGAAGGGATTGACAGCCGGTGAGGTGGTTTCTTCAGCTACGGAACTGTTACTGATAGAACAAAAGAATACGGATGGTAGTCTGTCGTTGGGTATGGCCAATCCGAACTTGCGTCCTAAAATGTTGGACAAGAAGAACTGGAAGGAGATTCCTACCCCTGCATTTATTGAACTGAAAGGTATCTGGCAGATGGATGGAAATGTGCCTGGTGTATTCTTAAAAACAATGGAGAATGGAAATACGGAAGTGTCTTGTTTGTTGCGAAACGGACTTCCTGTGTATATGAAACTAACAAAACAGAAATAAAGTGATTAATATCCGGTTAGAAATAACCGGATAAGGTAATTGAAAAAATAGTTACTATGAATTTTAGAAAGGCATTAAGTATCTTTTTATTGGGTTGGATTTCAGTATTGGGTTATGCCAGACAATCTGCGGATATGGATTGGTGGCGTGAGGCTCGTTTCGGGATGTTTATTCATTGGGGGTTGTATTCTGTAGCTGCCGGTGAATGGAACGGAAAACCGGTAGACGGAATTGGTGAGTGGATTCAGAACTTTGCAAAAGTGCCCAATAGTGAATATGAAAAATTGGCTTCCGGTTTTACGCTTGATAAATACAATCCGGAAGAATGGGTAAAAATGGCAAAGAATGCAGGGGTGAAGTATCTTGTCTTTACTACCAAACATCACGAAGGTTTTTGTTTATACCCAAGTAGTGTCTCGGATTTTGATATAGAACGTACACCCTATAAAGGAGATCCTTTGAAAGAACTGGTGGAAGCTTGTCATAAATATGGCATGAAAGTTGGATTTTATTATTCTCATCGTCAGGATTGGCGGGAAGAGGATGCAGCTGTGATGCAGAATGAATATGATGGACATTACGGCAAGCCGAAGTCGGAAGTGAAACCGAATTTGGACCGGTATATTCAGGAAAAGGCTTTACCGCAAATGCGTGAATTGCTTACGCGTTATGGGAAAATTGATTTGTTGTGGTATGATACTCCTTTTGATTTAACCAAAGAACAAAGCCAGGCTTTTGTGGACGTGGTTCGTGAATTGCAGCCTCATTGCATCATTAATGGTCGTGTGGGATATAATTTAGGCGATTATGGACCATTAGGCGATAATGAAATGCCTGCATATCGTGCTGATATGGACTTGGAAATGGTAGCAACGATGAATCATACCTGGGGCTACAAGAAAAACGATCATGCCTGGAAGAGCCCGAAAGATATTCTTTGCTCCTTGATTGAATGTGTCAGCCGTGGAGTGAATTATATGGTGAACATTGGTCCTAAAGCAGATGGAACGGTTCCTCAGCCCAGTGTGGATATTATGAATTTCATAGGAGACTGGATGAAAGTTAATTCTGAATCTATTTATGGCGCTTCTGGAAATCCTTTTAATGATAATTTCCCGTGGGGATATGTAACTCGTAAGGAAAATTGTCTGTATTTGCATTTGTTGCGTGAACCGGCTGACCGGAAAATAGTATTGAAGGGGTTATTGTCTCCTGTGGAACAGGCGTGCGTTCTGGCATCGAATCAGAATTTGACTTATGCAGATGGTGAGCAGTTCCAACTGAATATACCGGCTAATTTGGATTATGCCCGTGTTCCGGTGTTGAAACTGGTTTGTCAGCAGCCTGCCCGTTTCGATCAAACTAATTACATGAATGAAAATGTAGTGAGCTTGCCTGTGGCTACAGGGCGGATTATTCCCGGAAAGAAAGGTGTATTGAGCATTGCCGAAGGAGGAAATACACAGAATTTTAATAGTGAAACCGGAAAACTGAAATTGAAATGTGAAATTGACGAACCGGGTGATTATCTGATTCGGATTTTTACGAGTCGTCATTGGAGACGTTCATTTGCAAAGGGTTCCCGAATTTCATTGGAGGTAGATGGACGTTCGTTTAAGAATGTGGAAATGAAGAAAGATGGTGAAATTGCGAATGTGCGACAAAATTCTTATCCGGAGACATGGAGTGACATAGGTACGGTTTCGTTTGATAAGAAAGGAGTAAAGACAATAGAATTGTCTGTAAACAGCACAGGAACATTCAGTCGTCTGGGATTCTTTGGTGAAGATATACAGAATGAGAGTGAAGACAATATCCGCTTTATGCGAATCGAATTGATCAAAAAATAACGAGTTCCTTGATGGAATAATCTGAATCGGTACAATGATCTTATAGGAGTTATTGTACCGATTCTTTTTTGTACAAAAATAGCACATTTTTGAGACAAAAAAAGTATAGTTTCTATAAGGTAAATTTCGTATTTTTGTAAAGATACAAATGACTAATGGTGTGAAAGACACGGATTTTGATGAAAAACCTTTGAAAGAATAATAAATAATAACCTAAATAAATTCATTAATAGCATGATCAACAAAAAACATTACCTCTGGGCATTGCCTCTGGCGTTCTTGTTGGCAGCATGTGGCAAAGATGAAGGAGCTACGGCTGTATACGATAATGCCTATCCGTTGGTGGTGACGGCTCAGAATGTGGGCTTTGAAGCCGATAAGGCTGCGCAGCTTTATGCAAAAGGGGAGAACATCGGCGTTTCTATGTTGGAAGAGGGTACAGACAATCTTGTGGAACCCTATTTTAATGTCGGTTTTAATTCAGGAGGTATCGGAAGTTATTTTACAGCTAACCAAAGTGACTCTATTCCTGTGTTTCCTTCCAATGGAGATAAAAGGGACTTAGCTGCATATTATCCGCGTATGGCTGAAGTCACCGATAACCAGTTAAACGTGGATTTGACTACGGAGCAGGAATTGGCTTTCAATCTTCAGTTTGACAGAGTGAGCGGGTTGAACAAAGATAACCGTGAGGCTGCTTTTAAACTGAAGCATGTGTTTGCTATGGTTTCTGCAGACATTGCTCCAGAAGTATCTTATTCCAGCATGAAGGTAGAAGTTAAAAATACGGCCTTGAAAGGTAGCTTGAATGTGTTGAACGGAACGTTGACAGAATCGGAAACTGGTACGCTGACATTAGCGGACGCAAGTACTGCGGGACGTTCCAGAGCTACAACTACTACAAGTAATACGTTTAGAGCTATGTTGTTCCCTGTTCAGTTACAAGAACAAAATGGGAATGAAGGGGAAGGTGCAACTGAAACACCGGCAGCTACTGTAACGCCTGTCATTGTGATTACGTTGTTGGATGAAAACAACGCACAGATTGCAGCCCCCATCGAGGTAAAAGTAACTGATTACATAGCTGCGGTACCTGGGGCTATCAATACAAAATTTGAGATAAAAATTGATGAGAGTCTCAATCCGATAGTGAAAGTAACCAGCTATCCGATTACGGTGGAAGACTGGGAAACAAACGGCGGAATTGAAGTGGATGGAAATGAAGAATTGAAATAATAACCTTAATAATATAACTTTATGAAAATGTATTTCAAGAATTTGATATTTGCCCTGGCAGGTGCGTTGGCAATGACTGCTTGTTCAAATGAGATGGAACAGCAGTTGGCTGAAGGTAGTGGCAATGGTGGGCAGGAAGTGAAATTTACTGTCGGCATTGAAAACTTGTCGCGTACTGCCATTGCAGAAGGCGAAGGGGTTTTAAAAACCACATTTGTGAATGAAGATGCGATTGGTATTTTTGCGTATAAAGAAGGTGATACTGCACCTGTTTATACGAATGTAAAATATACTTATAATGGTTCAGCTTGGACTTCAGAGAAGGCGATTACCTCCGATGGCACGAAATTAAGTTATTATGCTTATTATCCTTATATGGATGGGGTGACCGACCCGAGCCAGCTTAATATAACGGTAAGTACAGATCAGGCCAGCGGATTCAGCAAAGATGACGTGCTAACTGCTCAGAATACAACTGCTGAGGCAGGTGCCGAAAATGTTACGCTTTCTTTTAGTCATGCGTTTGCTATGGTGCAGGTTGGAATAAAGAGCGGTCTTACAGACGATGCGGAGGCGACTGTCACATTGGAAAGCATTCAGCCTACAGCTGTAGTAAATGCTAAGGCTGATACGGTAGGAATGGCTTCAGGTGAGAAGACGTCTATTCAAATGCAAAAGACAAGTGCTGATAAGTGGGAATACAGAGCTATTGTGCCGGCTCAGGATATTGCTTCTGGCAGTAAATTGCTGACAATTGTGGCTGGAGGAAAGACTTATGCGGTTACTTATTCTTCTGCTGAAGGGAAGGCTGTTTCTTATGAAGCGGGAAAAACTTTGCAGATTACAGTAAATAGTTTGGTGGCTTTGCCGGACGGTGATGAAGTGACAATTGGCGGTTCAATTACGGATTGGGATGCGAGTACTTCTGACCCGGGAGAAGCTGATGTAGATAGAGTGTATTCAGATTTAATACCTTTAAAACTTAAAGATATTAGCAGTAGTAATTTTAGGGCTCTGACAGCAGATCCGAAACAAGCTAATTATACTGAAAGTTTTTGGTTTTCTGAAATTAAATCAACTTACGCAACGGTTTGTGAACTTGTATCAGATGATACTTATGGTAATGTGATAAAAATAGATTATAAGGGACAAGGTAGTTGGTATGATAACTTTGTTGGTTATTTTAATCCTAATATAGAAAATATTATTGAACCCAATAAGATTTATACTTTATCATTTAAGGCTAAAGCAGATATTGCTGACGCTCAAATTTGGGCATGTATAAAGTTACCGACAGAGGTTTATTATTGCACTCTTGAAGCGACTACGGTTGATAATATTACAACTGATAAAAATCAGACGTTTAAAAATTTTACTTTGTCTACAGATTGGAAGGAATTCAGTTGTAATTTAAAGTTTTCTCTTTTAGGAGATAAGTCGGGTAGTGGAAATACATGTACAGCTTATAAAGAATGGGAGAATATTTCGACCTATGATTATTACATTAATTTAGCTCCAAGAGGTAAAAATACAATTTTTTATATAACTGATGTTAGTTTAATAGAACAGGAATAATAAGAATAATTAAAACCATAATAATATGAAAGCATTGAATCGAATCTTTATTGCAGCCATTGCCGCAGCATCAATGACTGCTTGTAATAACGAGTTGAGCGAACAGGCTTTAAACAATGGTGGAAATGTAAATTTCACTATGGGAATTGGAAACACATCGTCTTCCAGAATTTCTATGCCGGAAGATAGTTATACTGCTTCATTTACAGGTGATGATGAGGTTGGTATTTTTGTAGCTGAAGTTCCTTCTTATACAAATCTGAAATATTCTACCGCAGACGGAACTACATGGACGGGTGGTCCCGTGAAAGTATCTGCTGATGCTGCATATACTTACTATGCATATTATCCTTATGCAGAAGGTATGACAGCTAACAATATTTCAGCCGTGGTAGCTGCCAATCAAGAAACAGAAGGATATATCAAGAATGACTATTTGTATAGCAAACTTTCTGCTTCTGCAGGGCAGACTGATGTAAAGCTTACATTTGACCATGCGCTTTCTTTGGTGGAAGTGACGCTGGTAGGAAGCGGAGCTGCTGAAGGGGCTACCGTAGACCTTCTTAATGTGGCTACAGATGCGACAATAGACCTTACTACAGAAACAGTTACAGCAGGCAGTACTATGGCTAATGTAACAATGGATGCATTGTCTAATTTGAAATACCGTGCCATTGTTCCTGCACAGAAAATTGCAGCTTCTACTCCGGTCTTCAAAATTGCTGTGAATGATAAAACTTACCAGGCTAAATACTCAGGTGAGATAAATTTCGAACAGGGTAAATATCTTGCCATGACCATCACTTTAGGGGAACAGGGTGGAGATGCTGAAATCGAAATTACAGCTTCAGCAAGTATCAATGATTGGACGGAAGGAACCTCAAATGGTGGTGATGCTTCAATTAGTGTTGCTGGATTTAATATTCCGCTGCCGGTAGATGTAAAACTTGATACAATTAAGTATAATTGGAGTGCATCGACAAGTGCAAATCAAATAGGAACTGATAAAAAAGAAGGTTGGTATAAACGAAGTGGAAGTTCTGTAACTAATCTGACAGTTGTTGGTTATGATGAAAGTGAAGGAGCAATGACAATAAAAAGATTTGCAAATTCTAGTGGAGCGTGGAATAGTGATAATATTACATATCATTCTTGCTCACCTTTCGAAATAGGGCAATATGAATTGTCATTCGATTTGAAAGGCGCTACTGTAGAGGGTAACGTCGATGATGAAGACAAGCCTATATATGGAACTGTTGGAGTTGGTATATCTGTGTCAGGAGATAGTGCTTTGTTTAGAATACCGATTATTGCTAATGGTGATTATGGTAGAACTCTTACAACGAAAGCGGCTACTTCTGAATATGTGACGGTTACTACAAAATTCAATTTTGATGAGATTTCCACGGAAACTAAATCTTCTGGGTTGCAGCAGCAGAATTTTACTAAAGCTACTGTTAAAAACGTAAATAAAGGAGTTAATATTATTTTCTATTCTAATAAAGTAACTATTACTAATCCTTCTATTCTTTATATTCGTAATATTAAGCTGACTAAAGTTGAAGAATAAAAAGTGAGAGTTGTCTTCATCTTATAATAACAAGAGCTGTGACCTGAAAAGTTGCAGCTCTTGTTGTTATAAAATTGTCGTAACTTTTTTCCATGCAATTCACTATAGGTAATTATCTTTTCCGCACGATTTATTAATTCAGTTTGCTCCGTCACATTCTTTTGAACGCTTTTGCATGTTCTCTGTGCTGGAAAGAATACGGACGGAGAAAAATAATTTTATAAGAGAGCTTCTTTAAAAACTATTATTGTACGTAAATGCGGTGAATATGTGTAAAAATGAATCTGCTATTGAGGATAACCTGATAACGAAAAATCCCGCTCTCCGGCATTTTGCACAGAGAACGGGATTTTTATCTTTAAAACTCTATATTTTAGTCTTTGTCAATCTTTAAAATACCACCGGTAGTGGAATTGAAAATCACGCGGGTGTTTACTTTCTTGTCGAACAAGCCGTCTACCAGTACTTCGGTGTAGCCAAACTGGGTGAATGCCATTTCGTCGTTGAAAAGTTTTTTACCCTGATAAGTTACCGTGACATTTCCTTTACCCGGTACATTGTAGATGGCACCATCTGCTTTTTTCTTTTTCTTATCTTCTTCCGGCATGGGAAGGGTAGAAGTGTTGCGGATGGAAACATAAATCGGGTCACCAGCCAGATTGTCGGTCGGAAGTACTCCTAACTGGGTGGAGAAACGAGCGGCAACCTGTTCTTGTGTATCACTGCCGGGTTCTACCAATATTGTAAAGACTTTATCTGTGCGGTCGGTCGTACCGGTAAATGCTTGCATCAACGCTTTTTCTTGTTTGTTCAGCTGGTCAATAACCAGTTGGAGAGAAGCTCCGTCCTTTGGCATGGTTTCTGCCTGTCCGCGTAGGATGGTGTTCTTGCTGTCGCGTATGTTATAGATTTCGCGGGCGGTCAGTTCTGCCATTTTTGCGCTGGAGCCAGCCATAAGGATGTCTTCTGTCATGTATTTGCGGGCATTCTCATGAGGTTGTGGCTTCTCTAACTTGTAGTCAGGGAGAGATTCTTTTTCGGTAGAGGTCGTATTGATGGCTTTTACAATCCCTTTGTCGGTCAGTTCTACATTGGATGCCATACTCTTATCTTTCAATTTCATGATGTAGGCTTTCGTAGAGTCGGGCACTCCTACAAGGCGGACTTGAATATCCTTGATTTCCCAATGGCTTTCGGGATGTGAGCTGATATTGTTCAGGCGCAGGTAACGGCTGGCATAAAGGCTGAAGTCGCCCGGCTGGTAGTCTACCTTGGTGGCAATGATGTCAATGGCTACTTTGGTCTTGGGCAGGAAGTACACGATGCCTTCGCCTGCCTGTGGCACATAGCTTTCTTGGGAATAGGCACTTAGAGAGGCCAGCAGTCCCAATGCAATGATTCCTTTTTTCATATTGTCTGTCATTT
>OGHV01000543.1_pt1 | contig 26365 bp, 17 predicted proteins | sample 1571551 | NCBI WGS metagenome assembly OGHV01 (sample SAMEA2581960, study PRJEB24529) | metagenome | biome: Human gut stool | place: China | collected 2011 | reverse complement strand
CGGATCTTCGCCTTTTCGGCGGCGAACGCCACCGCGGCGTAGTCCGTGTGGTGCGTCACGACGTCGCAATTCTGGCCCTTCAGGCTCCCCACGGCGTCGCTTTCCTTGCCCGGGTCGTACCAGGACGAGGTCCAGACGACGCGGACCTGCGCGTTCGGGTTCACGGCACGCGCGCCCATCGTGAAGGCGTTGATGCCCTGGAGCACTTCGGGGATCGGGAAGGCGGCGACGTAGCCCAGGTTGTTGGTCTTGGTCGCGGCGGCGGCGATCATGCCGGCCAGGTAGCGGCCTTCGTAGAAGCGGCCGGCGTAGACGCCGATGTTTTCCGCCGTCTTGAAGCCCGTGCAGTGTTCGAACTTCACGTCCGGGAAGTCCTTCGCGACCTTGTGCGCACCGTTCATGTAGCCGAAGGACGTCGCGAAGATCAGCTTGTAGCCCTGTTCGCAGAGGTCGCGCAGCACGCGCTCGGCGTCGGCGTTGTCGGGCACGTTGTCGATCGCCTTCACCTGGATCTTGTCGCCGAAGTGGGCTTCCAATTCGCGGCGGGCCTGATCGTGGCGCGAGGACCAGCCTTCTTCCGAGACCGGGCTGATGTAGACGAAGGCGACCTTGAGCGGGCCTTCGGCCGCGGCGGCGTCGGCCGGGGCGGCCGCGGGCTTCGCGGCGCCCGCGGGAGCGGGTTCGCCCTTGTCGCCGCAGGCGGCTAGGGGAAGGGGAGACGCCAGAAGGAGGGCAAGCTTCAGGAGGCTGCGTTTCTGCATGGTTGGGTTTCCATCGTGAGCCCGGAGTCGTGGTTGGGATCGGGCCTGGGGTTTTTCAAAAGAAAGGCAAGAAATTCGGTACGCGGGGCGTCCGCTTACTTCGGCGGCACGGGCATGGGCTTCACGTAGGCCGCGGTGCCCCAAAGCGGGACGGTCGAGAGCGAGTGCTTGAAGCTCCCGGAGATTTCCTTCGTGGAGTACGAGAGGTACATCAATGTCTGGTTCGCCTCGTCGTAGATGCGGCGGACCTTCATCGTTTTGAGGAAGATCGACTTCGACTTCTCAAAGAGCACTTCACCTTCGCCGCCCTTCCTGATCGAGGCGATCATCTCGGGCGTGATCTCGCCCGTTTGGCGGCAGGAGACGGCGCTGTCGGACGGGTCCGAGAGGGACAAGGGCGACTCGATCGAGGCGACGTGACACGTGACACCCGGGATCTTCGGATCGACGAAGGCGTTCAGCTTGATGTCCTTGAAGGTGAAGATGCCGAGCGAGACGTCGGCGACGTCGTCGTTGGAGCAGCCGGTGAGCGTCGCGAGGGACGCGGCGGCGAGGAGCGCACCGAGAAGCGGGCGCAGGCGGTTCGGGCGTGCGGAAGCCGTCGAAGAAGCCGTCAGAGTCACTTTGAAGAGGTTCTCCCTGAGAACGAAGGTCGAGAGAGGGATCGGACCGCAAAGTATGCCGGGTTTCGTCGGGCGCATGAGGCGCGCGTCTTGGGAGGAAACCCGGGCTTTTCGGAAGCATTCTAGAGGACCTTAGAGGTAATCACCGAAGGGTTTGCACGGATTTCTGCGTCCCAAGGTGCTTGGGGGTGCGGAAAAGCGCGCCGGAACCCGCGTACCGGCGGAAACAATCCGGCACAGGGGTTCCTTTTCGGGAGGACGCCGGACGGGCGAAATGATGAGGAGAGCACCCGGGGCGCCTTTGCAAAATCAAATCTTCGGAAACGGAAATCCACCGGATTTAGGGCTTCCGCTTTTGCAAAACGGTCGGTTTTGCAAAAGCCACATGTCCTCGCGGCGATGGCTGGGCCTCATTGTTTCCAGATGTTTCAGAAAAGGCGCTAAACGGAAAAACCGCGGACTACCCCTTTCCGGCAACTTTCGTCTTCACGTCTAAGCAATTTCTCCGAGGCGCTTTGCGCGAAGAGGGTGGAATTCGGGTCCGGAACCCCCGTTTGGGGGTGGAGGAGGGTGTTCGGAAATCCCGAATGGGTTGAGGGAGAGGGGATTCGGGGGAGCGGGAAACGCCGGATATGAGCACTCTTCCCTAGGTTGGGGGCCTGAGGCCGGAAACGGCGCCGGGGACCATCATTCCTCCCAATACCTTCGTTCGGCTTCGGGGTGAGGCTCCCAACAAAAGTCCGCCCGCCCCCTTTTGAGACGACGCCCAACCCGTCGTCCCGACTCCCTACCGAACATTGCTTTCAACCTTGACAGACCCTCGAACGAAGGAAGGGCTGCGCGCACCCAAGGTGCGCCCGCCCGGGGAGCAGGACGCCGGTGCCGAAGCGCCGTCTGCGGAGATTTGTGATGACCGGCATGACCATGCTCGCAATCGCGATCGTCGTGCTTCTCGTCGGCTATTTCGGCTACGCCAAATGGCTCGAGAAGAAGTGGGGGGTGGATCCCTCCCGCCAGACGCCCGCGGTGCGTTTTGAAGACGGACGGGACTTCGTCCCCTCCGGCCGATGGACCGTCTTTGCGCACCAGTTCACCTCGATTACCGGGGCGGGCCCCGTGACCGGGCCGATCATTGCGGCCATGTTCGGGTGGCTGCCCGCGCTCCTTTGGATGCTCGTGGGCGGGATCTTCTTCGGCGCCGTCCAGGACTTCTGCGCGCTCTACGCGTCGGTGAGGAACCGCGGCCGCTCCATCGGCATGATCATTGAAGAGTACGTCGGCCGCACGGGCCGCCAGCTCTTCCTCATCTTCTGCTGGCTCTTCACCCTTCTTGTGATCGCCGCCTTCTGCGACATGGTGGCCGCCACCTTCAACGGCTTCAACGCCGCCGGCGAAGAACAGCTCCCGAACGCCGCCGCCGCGTCGATCTCGATGATCTACATGGTGGGTGCGGTCGCCTTCGGCTTCTACATGAAGTACGTGCGTCCGTCGGCCGGTCAGCAGTTCATCGTGGGCGTGATCCTCATGGTCGCGATGGTCGCTTTGGGCATCTGCTTCCCGATGTACGCGGGTGCCGACGCCTGGCGCTGGATCGTCTTCGCGTACCTCTTTGCGGCTTCCGTCGTGCCCATCTGGGCGCTCAAAACCCCGCGCGACTACCTCTCGATGTTCCTTCTCATCGGCATGATCGCGTTCGCCGCCGTGGGCGTCTTCTTGGAGAACCCCGAAATCAAGCTTCCGGCCTTCGTCGGCTTTGAAGTGAACGGGCTCGACCTCTTCCCGATCCTCTTCGTCACGATCGCCTGCGGCGCGGTCTCGGGCTTCCACTCGCTGGTCTCTTCGGGGACGTCTTCGAAGATGGTCTCGAGCGAAGGCGACATGCGCCTCGTTGGCTACGGCTCGATGTCGATCGAAGTCGTGCTGGGCGTCGTTTCGCTGATCGTGGTCGCCGCGGCCGCTGAAGGCGGCGCGCTCCCGAAGGGGACGCCGTTCGCGCTCTTCTCGACCTCCGTGGCCGGCTTCCTCACCAACATCTTCGGCGTGCCCGCGGACATCGCGGCCTGCATCCTGACGATGTGCGTGTCGGCTTTGGCTCTGACGTCCGTTGACGCCGTGGCCCGCATCGGCCGCATGTCCTGGCAGGAACTCTTCACGCCCTCCGACGGCAAGGAAAAGACCCCGTTCCAGAAGTTCATGAGCAGCACGGTCTTCGCGACCCTCATCACGCTCTTCTTCGGTTGGGCGCTCTGCCAGGCCGGGTACATGTCGGTGTGGCCGCTCTTCGGTTCCGCGAACCAGCTCCTCTCGGCCCTGGTGCTCACGGCTCTCGCCGTCTTCCTCAAGGCCACCGGCCGCGAAGGCCGCATGCTCTGGGTCCCGATGGGCGTCATGTTCTGCGTCACGATGACCGCGCTCGCGATGGCGCTCTGGAAGATCTTCGGCACGATCCAGGCGGGCAGCTTCCGCTTCGGCGTCGAAGGCCTCCAGGCCGTGGTGGCGTTCGCCCTCATGTTCCTCGCGATCCTCGTCGTGAAGCACTGCATCGGCAAGCTCCGCGAACCCGCGAACCCCCAGGGCGGTCTCGCCGCGGATGCGAAGTAAACCCTGAAAAGCCCGAGTCGCCGCCTCTTTCAATATGCGGGACGGCGACGACGGGAAACCCCTTTTCGCGGCGGTCCGAGATGCATTCGGTAGGGAGCCTCCGCGAGAAACGAGAAACCTCCGGTTCGATGGTTGGTCGCACCGGGGGTTTCTCACGTTTGGGGCTGCCGGTGCCGCGATATGTACCGCGGATTGCGGGAGAAATCATGGGCTTGCGTGCTTCTTCGGATGCTCACGCATACGCTATTCCAAAAAGTAATATCGTCAAATCTGAGCATCCAAAACGACAGAATTGAAGGCTTCCTTCGGGTAACTTCACTTTCGAAACCGCGCGTTGACGGGCGAAGATGAGGGTAGGGAAAGTGAAGACGGACGCCTCAGACCCCGCGCCGTCACCCCGACGCTTTTCCGACCCTGACCCGAACAACCGCCCCAAAGGAGACCACCATGTCGACCACGATTTCCCGCCGCGGTCTTTTGAAAGGCATCGCGCTCGCGGGAGCGGGCGCGTCCGCGCCCGGCTCCGCGCTCTTCGCGAAGGCCTCAGGCACCGCCGACGAGCCCTGGACGGGCTACGTCATCTGCGACAGCTGCAACCACGTCCCGCAGTGCGGGATCCGCTTCCATGCGAAGGGGAACACCGTCCTCAAGATCGAGAACTGGACGGAAAACCCGAGGAACATGCTCTGCTCGAAGGGGCTCTCTACGCTCCAGCGCCTCTACAACCCGAACCGTCTCCTCTATCCCATGAAGCGCACGAACCCGAAGGGCTCGAAGGACCCCGGTTGGGTGCGCATCAGTTGGGACGAGGCCTACAAGATGATCGCGGCGAAGATGCTCGCGACGCGCGAGAAGTACGGCCCCGAGAGCGTGATGTTCTACGCGGGCGACCCGAAGGAGCCGCGTCCCGCGATCTACCGCCTGGCGCGCTACTTCGGCTCCACCACCTGGTGCACGGAGTCGTCGGTTGGGTGCCGTTCGGGCTGCATGATGGCCGAGGAACTCAACTTCGGCTGCCCCAACAACGGCGGCACGCCCTCGGCCGACACCAAGGTCTATCTCATTCTCGCGACGAACGTTTGGTCGCAGCCCCTCGACTGGTGGAAGGCGATCATGGCCGCGAAGGACCGCGGCTGCAAGATCATCACGATCGACTCCCGCCGCACGAAGGCGGCCGAGATCGCGGACATTCACCTGCAGCCCCGCGTCGGGACCGACGCCGCCTTGGTCGCGGGCATGTGCCGCGTGCTCATCAAGGAGAACCTCTACGACAAGGCCTTCGTCGAAGAATGGACGAACGGCTTTGAAGCCTACAAGGCGTACGTTGAAGAGTTCACGCCGGAAAAGACCGAGGAATTGACGGGCGTCCCGGCGCAGCTCGTCGTCGAAGGGGCGCGTCTCTGGGCGAAGGGCCCCGGAGCCTTCACGCTCACCACGCAGTCGACCTCGCACAATTCGAACGGCGTCAACAACACCCGCGCGCTTCTGCTCCTGCCCATCATCATGGGCTACATCGACAAGAAGGGCGGCGCCGCCTTCGGACAGGGCCCGAAGGGCCTCACGATGGCGGCCTACGGGCTCCATCCGACGCTCTCCGAAGTGGCGTGGTTCAACAAGCCCGAACAGAAGGCTCGTCGTCTCGACCGCGAAGAAGTGCCGCTTTGGGCCGAGATGAAGGATCAGGTGTCGCCCAACAACTTCCCCGAGTGGGTGAGGGACGGCAAGGTCCGCATGTTCTGCGGGTGGGGCTTCAACGTGAACATTTGGCCTTCGCCCCAGGAATACGCCGCGGCCGTCGCGAAGCTCGACTTCGCGTTCTCGTCCGACTACTTCTACCGTCCGGATTCGCACGACAACCTCGACATCGTGCTCCCCGCGGCGATGAACTACGAGCGCTTTGCGCCCTTCGGTTGGTACGGTCCCCGCATCGCGGTGCGCAAGCCCGTGAAGCCTCTGGGCGAATGCCGCGAAGACTGGCGGATCGCCTTTGAGTTGGGCTGCATCGTCGACAAGCCCGAACACTTCTTCGGGGGCGACCCGAAGGCCGCCTGCGACTTCGTGATCAGGAACCTGGGCGGCGCGGGTTGGGACGCCTTTGAGGCGGCGCTCCCCGCGGTGAGCAAAGTACCGGCGCCCGAACCCGGGTTTGAAAAGTTCCGCACGGGCCGCATGCGACCGGACGGCAAACCCGGCTTCAATACGGTGAGCGGGAAGCTCGACTTTGCGAGCGCCCGCGCCGGAAAGTACGGCTACCCCGAACTGCCGGTCTTCAAGCCGATGATGCCGCTCACGAAGGAATTCGACCTGCGTTTCATGAACGGGACCCGAAAGCCCCACATCACGCACTCGAAGACGCGCTCGGACCAGCCGTTCCTGCTCGACATCGAAAACTGCCTCACGATCGACATGGCTCCGGAAGACGCCGAAAAACGCGGCATCCGCGAAGGGGACTGGGTAGAGATCCGTTCGCCCTACGGCGGGCCGGTCGAAGCGAAGGTCACCGTTACGATCCTCGTGCCGCCGGGATTGGTGGGCGCGCAGTACGGTTGGCTCGGGAAGCAGAACACCCAGGTCCTCGTCGGTCGCGAAGTCCGCGATCCGATGAGCGGGTACTCGGCCTACTTCGAGATGCCCGTCTCGGTGAAGAAGCTTGAGAAGACGGAGGCGTGACCATGGCGAAATACGGCATTCTCTTCAACGTCGACCGCTGCATCGCCTGCCAGGCGTGCTTCGTCGCGTGCAAGGAAGAAAATCAGGTTCACCCGGGCATGGCCTGGGTGCGGATCAACAGGATCGAAGACCCGAAGGCGCGCGTCATCAGCTACTTCCGGTCGTCGTGCCAGCACTGCGAGGACCCGGCCTGCATGAAGGTGTGTCCCGTGAAGGCGGTCAGCAAGGGCGCGTTCGGCGAGGTGTTGGTGGACTCGAAGAAGTGCATCGGCTGCCGGATGTGCCTCGCCGCATGCCCCTACGGCGTGCCGCAGTTCAACGACGCGAAGGTCACGAACTACTTCGGCGACAAGGCGCCGTTGGTTGAGCGTGCGCTCGAACCCTGGCAGCAGCGGGAACCGGGGAAGGCCGAGCACTGCACGCTCTGCACCCACAGGCTCGCCGAGGGCAGGAAGCCCGCCTGCGTCGAATACTGCTCGACCGGAGCGTTGGAGCTGGTCGACTTTGAGGCGCTCACGCCCGAGCAGAAGAAGCGGGTGGAGGCCGCCCGGATGATGACGGCCGCCGCCGGGACGAACCCGAAGGTCCGGTACCTCAGCACGCACGTCGACTTCTCGAAGGTTTCGACGAAGCCTGCGGGCTGAGGTCTTTCAGGAACCTTTGAACGCTTTGTCGGTCTGACCGGCATCCCCCGACCCCGTCCGCGCTTCCCGATCCAAGCCGAACGGCTTTCAGCGCGGACGGGGTATTCTTGTCACTCAACCATCATCCTCACGCCATGTCCGGAGACCCCATGTCCGACACGCCCACCGACCACGACGCCGAGTTCGACCCCTTCGGGAACTTCCTCGTCGAGAGCGCCCCGTACCGCGCGCTCGCCTACCGGTTCTGGAGCGCGTTCTTCCTCGGATGCGACACGCCCGAGTGGCGCGCCCGCTCGGGCGACGTCGTCCGCGTGACGGCGGCGCTCCTGGCCGACGATCCGCAAGAGGACCCGCTCGCCGACGTCGACGCCCCGACGCTCGCGCGCGCCTTTGCGACGCTCTTCTACGGCGTGGGCGAAGAAACGGTCCCGCTCACCACATCCGCCTGGACCGGCGCGGAGCGCCTCACCGCCGGGCGAGCAACCGATCGGGCGCGTGCGGTCTACCGCGCGCACGGGCTGGAAGTGAAGGGTGAGGACGAGAACCTCCCCGAAGACCATCTCGGCATTGCGCTCGCGTTTCTCGCCGACCTCGCCCAGAAGACCACGGACGAGAAGGATCCGGCCGCGCAGGCGAAGCTCCTTCGGCACGAGCGCGAATTCCTCGAGGAATTCGTCCTCTCGTGGTGGAAGGGTGCGGTTGCGCAGATCCGCTCGCGTGCGGACGCCCGTCCCGTGCTCCCCGTCTTTGCGGCCTTCACGGCGTACCTCCGGGGCGTCGTGAGCGTCTTCGACGAATTCGGCGGGAATCTCGGAGACCGTCCGTGAGCCCCGAACACGTCACCTCGGAAGAGCTTTGGTTTCTCTCCGCGCTTTGGGAGACGCGCTCGCTCACCCTGGCCGCGAAGCGCATCGACGTTTCCGTCGCCACGGCGACGCGCCTCATGACGCGCGTGCGCGAAAAGCTCCATGATCCGCTCTTCGTGCGCGGTGCGGGCGGCTTCGTGCCGACCCCGAGAATGGTCGCGCTTTTCCCGAAGATCCGTGAGACGCAGAGCGCGTTGGTCGACATCGCGAAGGACACGGTCTTCGACCCGGCGAGCATCCGCCGCACGATCCGTATCGCCGGCGTCGACAACGCCTTTCTGATGTTCCTGCTTCCGTGCGTCGAGCGCATTCACAGGGAAGCGCCCGGGCTGCGGCTGGCGTTCCTGCCGCTCCCGGAAGACTACCCGAAGGCGCTCGAAGTTGGCGACGTCGATCTCGTCATCTACGCGCCTCCGCGCCCGGAAAAGACCCAGGGCATCCGCACGGCGAGGCTCGTGCGGATGGGGCACGCGCTCGTCGTGAGGGAAGGGCATCCGCTGTTGGAGGCCGTTGAGGCCGCCCGCATGGACGGCAGACCTCTTCCGGTGAAGCTGCTTCAGGACTACAAGGAGGTGGAACTCACCTACGGACCGGCCTCGGGACGCTCCGTTGGGGAGACGAGCGCGGAGACGGACGCCCCGGACGACGCGATCGGACTCGTGACGCCGTACTTTCTGGCGGCCGCCTTCGCGGTGATGAAGACCGACTTCTACGTGCGGCTTCCGGCCAAGACGGCGGACCTCCTGGCCGAATACCTCCCGATCGTGAAGCTCCCCGAGGGTTTCCGCCGGATGCCGATATGGGACGGGAAACTGATCTGGCACGAGCGCACCGACCTCGATCCGGCGCTCCAGTGGCTGCGGGGGATCTTCATCCGGACGCTGCGGTCGGAATGAGGGTGCTGAACAAGCGGTTGTGTTCCGAAGGCTCCACGCATCAGACGCGCATCAGACGCGAAGGAGCGGCTTCACCTTCTCTTTGACGAGCTTCGCGACGGCTTCGCGGAGCTTGCGGTAGTAGGTGACCTTGAGGTCCTTGCCGCCCGCGGCGCGGTAGGCCTTGAAGTCGCCCATGTTGGTGTTCACCTTGTCGGCGTCGACCTCGTGCTCGGGCGTGCTCATCGCGTAGGCGCGAAGTTCCGACGGATTCACGCTCCAGGTTGCAGCGAACCGTCTGAACTCCTCGTCCAAAACCGCGCCGATGCGCGTTTCGATGAGGGTTTGGGCGTCCTTCCCGCGGAAGGCGTCCGGATTCATGAGGAGCTCGGACCAAAGGGTCTCCAGCACGCGCCCGACGCCCGGGTTCGTCTTCTTGTAGGCCTCGATGTAGCGCCAGATGCGCGCCTCCTCTTCGCCGGAGACGGGCGGCGCCTCTTCGGCCATGTGGGACTGAAGGAGCGCCACGAGGTACTGGTAGTTGACCTCGACCTGCCGGATGGTCTCAAGTTCGTACTTGATCTCGATCTCGATTTCTTCCGGCTCCGTCCCGTCGCCCGCGCGGGCCTTGAGCTCCTCGACGGCGTTCTTGTAGTGCCCGACGTAGAGGTCGAACTCCTCACGGGTGATGCCGAAGTCGCGCTTGAGATCCTCTTCTCTGAATTCGTCGTAGACCTGCGCTTCGCCCAGCGCCCGGTCGACCGCCTGCACGGCGGCGACGAAGGCCTTCAACTCTTCGGTCGAGGCCTCGCGGACGCAGTCGGCCGGGGTTTTCATGACGTCGCGGAGCTGCTGCACGGCCTTCTTCGCACGCTTCTTCGTCTCGGTCCAGGTCGGCGCCGCCACGTCGTTGGCCCCGCCGTTGGCGTAGAGGAGGAGCGCCTCGTCGATCAGCTTCTTGTAGCGGTTCGGGGTCTGGAGCGTGATCACCTGCCCGTAGCGCTTCGTCTTGTCGTAGAGACGGTTCGTGCGCGAGAAGGCCTGAATGAGGTGCTCGGGCTTCATGGGCGGGCGGTCGAGGAAGATCGCCGAGAGAGCCGGGGCGTCGAAGCCGGTCAAAAGCCGGTCGACGACGATCACGAGGTCCAGCTGCTCGTCGCGGTTCCGGTAGCGTGACTTCTTCCGCGCCAGCCGGTCGTTGAGGTCGGTGTTGTAGGCGGCAAGGGTCGAGAGGTCCCAGCTGGTGCGGAACATCGCGTTGTAGTCGGCGAGGGCCTCCGCCATCTCCTTCTGGTTCGCGGCTGCGCCGTCTTCGTTTTCGCCCACCGTGTAGGTGATGGCGATTTTGGGGAAGTCGGGGAGGATTTCCTGCGTTTTCTGGGAGACCTTGCCTTCGGCCTTGAACGCTTTGAAGAGCCGGTAGTAGCGCTGCGCGATCCGGATGGAGGGGACGGTGAGAAGACCCTCGTAGGCTTCGCCGGCGGGGGCGCGCAGGCGAAGCTTGTCGACGCATTGGTTGACGATGTAGTCGATCACCTGGAGGCGGTGCTCGTCGGAATCGTAGAAGTCGCGCTTCTGAGAATTGGCGAAGGCTGTGACCACTTCGGCTTCGAGCGCGGCGGCGTCGACGCCGCCCACCTCGTCCTCCGGGTAGAGGCCGAGGTCGACCGCGGCCTTCCGGAAGGTCTCTTCCTTCTGGCCCATGCCCTGGATGTGAAAGCCCAACACGGCGCGGTCGGTGATCGCTTCCTTGATGGTGTAGCGGTGCAGGCACTTCCCGTAGAGCTCTTCGGTCGTGCGGGGGAGGTTCCCCATGCGGGCGCGCTTGTTTTCCGCAAAGATCGGCGTCCCCGTGAAGCCGTACCAGAGGCTCCGCACGAAGAAGCGCTCGATCTGACGCTTCGTTTCGGGCGTCACCGCGCGGTGGCATTCGTCGACGACGAAGGCGAGGTTCTTCGCCGAGATCCGGTCGCGGAGCTGCTGGTATTTGGGCGACGGGTTCTCCTCCGTGCAGCGGCGGATGATCGCCTGGAGCTTCTGGATCGTCGTGACGATCACCGTGCGGTCCTTGTTCGAGAGCTTCTGCTCGAGCGCCCAGGTGTTCTCGGTGTTCGTCACGTCGATGTCGTCGCTGTCGGCGTACGACATGAAGGAGGTCGACGTCTGCTGGTCGAGGTCCTTGCGGTCGATGAGGAAGATCGTCTTGTCGATGCTCGGGATGTCGAGAAGGTTCTTCGTGACGGTGTAGGAGGTGAGCGTTTTGCCCGAGCCCGTCGTGTGCCAGATGAAGCCCGACTGCCGCTCGCGGCTCGCCTTGCGGCAGGCTTCGATCGCGTGGATCTGGTAGGGGCGAAGCAGAATGACGCGCTTCCTGTCGTTGTCGAGGACCCCGTACTTCCCGACCATGAGGTGCGCGGCCGGGATGTTGAGCGCCTCCTTCGCAAAGCCCAGGTAGTCTTCTACCGGTTCATTGCGGTCGTCGACCCAGCGGGTGAGGAACTTTTCGTTCAGGTTCCCGCGGTTGTCGGCCGCGATGTAGCGGGTTTCGACGCCGTTCGAGACCACGTACATCTGCACGAAGCCCATCAAGCCCCTGAACTGCCCCTCTTCGCCGTACTTCTTGATTTGCCGGAAGGCCTCCATGAAGGCGTGCTGCCGGTTCTTGAGCTCGATGTGGATCATCGGGAGCCCGTTGATGAGGAGCGTCACGTCGAAGCGCCGGTCGCGTGAGCCGGTCGCCGACTGGAGCTGGTGGATGACTTCGTAGGTGGAGTCGCCGCCCGCGACCTCACGGTTGTTGATCACCTTGAGGGAGCATTTGCCCAACGACGCGTCCTCGCGCACGAGTGGGACCTGCGCGATCCCGTGCTCGCCCGCCAACCAGCGGGCGGCCTTGTAGGTCGTCTCCGCCTGTTCTTCGAGGAAGTTTCTGACCTGATCCATCTCGCCGTCGGTCAGCGGCACCCCCTGGAGCTCCGCGATGTTGATGCGGTCGAGCTTCTCGCGCAGGTTCGCCCAAAGGGCGGCCTCCGTCTTGATGTCGGGACGGAAGGTCCACTGGGATTCGTGGTGGGTGAGCTGCCCGATGAGGAGCTCTTCCATTTGGGCTTCGGGTTGGGTCATGGCGGTCCTGGGGGTTGCGGTCGTTGGGGGTTATTCGTCGTCGGAGGGGGACTTGTCGGAGGCCTCGGCTTCGAAGCGGGCGCGGCGGTCGGAGAGCGTTTCGCCCTCAAACGTCAGATAGATCTGACCATGGTAAGCCCCGGAGCGGTTCCGGCGCGCTTCGGGCATGAACGTGCCGGCGAAGGCGGTGGAGCTGTAGAGCCGCCCCTCGTACTCGACCTTGTCGTCGGTCGCGACGCGCACTTGCTGCCCCGTGGGCTCAAACGTCAGCTTCGCTCCGATGGGAATGTCCACCATGCTGAAGCGGAAGTTCTCCCGGCGCGGCTTCTTCGTCTTGGGACTGGGGAGGGCCTCGGCGACTCCCGCCGTCGCCACCGGCTTGTTGCTCTCATAGAGCGTCACCACCGCGTCGTCCGCGACTTTTGCCAGGTCGCGGAGAATGTCGAGCGCGACCGCGGGCGGGACGTTGAAGAACTCGCGGTTCTGTCGGATCCGGAGGTCCGTCAGGCGGTCGATCGTCTTGTGGACCGCCTGTTCGAGCTCGTGGTACTTCACCGTCCTCAGCGTCGCGTAGATCTCAAAGGGAAGAGGCACCGCCGTGTTGTCCAACTCCTTCGAGCGGACGTCGACGGGACGCGAACTCTTCCCGATCTTCACCCAGTCCTCGCGGAAGCTGGGGTTGGTGAGGATGTAGACGTAGCCGGGGGTCATGGTAGCTGGGTCAGACGAACATTTGTTGGAGGAGCGATTGTTTCAGACGATTGAGGGAGGTAAGTTTTTTCTGCTGAGCTTCAATCTTTTTGTCGAACAAGATGAAAAAGTTTGCAATTCGATCTTGTGTGGCTTTGTCCGGTATTTCTAATTCCATTTGCATCAACTCAGGCATCATGAGGCTTTGTACCGTTGTACCTGACTTTACGAAGTTCTGTAGGATTTTGCGGGTCTTGGCTTTTAGTGCAAAAAATATGAACTCGGGGTTGTCCTCTTTGACTTGAAGGACTTTAAGGTCTTGATTTACGGTAAAGGGGGTTCGCACCAATGCTAGAGGCAGGGAGTGCTTGAGGATGCCGCTTCGAGCAACCAAAACCATGCTGTTGGCTGGGTATTGCCTAAGATTTTTGAGTGCTTTGTCTGAAATTTTCATTTCAGAGTCAGTTAAGTAATCGCGTTTTATGTCCTTTGATGTCAACCATGTATTCTTTCCGTGTTCCCAAAGAGACTTATCGGTCATGCTGGGAGTGTGTCCACCAGAAATTTCGACGATTGAGGAGAGTTTCTTGCTTCGGGACGGATGCAGTTTGAAACTAGGGTATTGCCCTGTAAACGTTTTGATCAGGAGATTTTGTTTTATGGATTGAAGTTTTGCTAGTTTGTTTTCTTCGCTGAAAATCTTTTTATCCAACAGCTGAAAGAAAGAGGAGATCTTTTCTTGCTCTGCTTCTGATAAGGGAATAGTTATGCGAATATCGAAGAAGTCTTTTGCAGAACAATTTAAAAGCCCATGATTGCGGGCTCCTTCGCCGCAAATGGAGTTCATGTCTCGGTACCATCGCAGAGAGTCGAAGTAGTGAGTCATGAACTCAGGGTTTGCATTTTTCAGTGCGAAACAGATGTAGAGGCTGGATAAGACTCCTTCCTCATGCCGCTCAAGTCGCTTGATCGATCCGTAGTCGAAACCGGCGGAATAGCTTTTGTTGTACGCGAATTCTCCTTTCTTCAAGAGAAAATAGCTGCTCATGTCATCGCTTGCAATTTTCTTGGAGAAATAATCGAGTTGATTAACTAAACCTTGCGTCGAGGAGATTGTTAGAGGGATGTGGCACTTATTCCCTGCATTCTTTCGTGTAACTCGTTCGGCAATATCACCTAAACGCAGTGTGATCCAATCCGGATAGTCCGATCCATCCGGCTGCTTAAAGCGAAGTTTGGGATTCATCTCCATAGCCCTTACTTCATCGAAATCCCGAGTTCAGCAAAGAACCCCGCCAACTTCCGATCCACCTCGGCCTCCTCCCGCTCAATCTCCTCGAGCTCGCGGAAGACCGCCTGCAGGTCGATCTCTTCCTCTTCTTCCGAGGTGTCGACGTAGCGGGGAATGTTGAGGTTGAAGCCGTTCTCCTTGATCTCGTCGAACGACGCCAAGTGCGCGTACTTCTCGACATCCTTGCGGTCGACGTAAGCCCGGAAGATCTTCTCAATGTGCTCCGGCAGGAGGTAGTTCTTCGCGCGCTCCTTCTTGAAGTCCTTCGAGGCGTCGATGAAGAGCACGTCGCGGGACGGGTTCTGTTTCTTCAGGATGATCACGCAGGTCGGAATCCCGGTCGAGAAGAAGATCCCGGCAGGTAAACCGATCACGGCGTAGATGCTCCCCGTCTCCAACAAACGCTGGCGGATCACGCCTTCCGCGCCCCCGCGGAAGAGCACCCCGTGGGGAAGCACGATCCCCATCGTCCCCGTCTCCTTCAGGTGGTAGAACCCGTGAATCAGGAACGCGAAGTCCGCCTTGCTCGCGGGCGGGAGCTTCTTGTAGGGGGCGAAGCGCGGGTCGGAGAGTAGCCCCTCCCGGGCGTCGTACTTCTGGGAATAGGGCGGGTTCATGACGACCGCGTCGAAGTTGGTCGGCTCATCGGTCGGCCAGTCGGCGTCCAACGTGTCGCCGTTGCGAAGATGCTGGTGCGACCCCGGCACGCGGTGAAGCATCATGTTCATGCGCGCGAGGTTGTAGGTCTGGTTTTTGAGCTCCTGCCCGAAGTAGTGCACGGCCGCCTGGTTGTCGACGCCGCCGTCGTTCTCGACGAACTTGCGGATCTGCAAAAGCAACGACCCGGACCCGCACGTCGGGTCGTAGACCGTGAAGCCGTACTTCGAGGCCTGGCCGTGCGTGACGATGCGCGCGATCAATTCCGAGACCGACTGCGGCGTGTAGAACTCGCCCGCCTTCTTCCCGGATTCCGACGCGAACTGCGAGATCAGGTATTCGTAGGCGTCGCCCAGGGCGTCTTCGTCGTAGAGGTTGAAGTCGATGTGGGCGAGCGCCTTGATGACCGACGCGATCATGTCGTTGCGCTTGTCGACGGTCTTCCCGAGGTCCTTGGAGTCGACGTCGAAGTCTTCGAAGAGCCCTTCGTAGACGTCGCCCTTCGCGGTCTCCACTTCGCGGAAGGCCTGCTGCAGGTCGCGGAGCATGAAGGTGCGGTTGTTGATCTGCTCGTAGAACGCCGTGAAGGTGTGCTGCGGGAGGATCGCACAGCCGAAGCGGGCGGTCATCTCGGCCTCGAGCTCTTCCCAGGTGTCGGGATCCGCGGCCGCGGTCTCATACGCTTCCTGAGCGGCTTCGAGACTCTCGGGCTTTTCGTCGGTGAGGAGGTCGTAGGCTTCGACCAGCATCTTGTCGGAGAGCGCCTTGTAGAAGACGAGGCCGAGGAGGTAGTCCTTGTAGACGTCGGCGGACATGACCTTGCGCATTTCGTCCGCGGCCGCCCAAAGCGCGGCGTTGAGGTCTCGGGATGTGAGCTGCATGGGTGGTGATTTCGGGGTTGGGAGGCGGCCGACACAGCCTTCGCCAAGTGTGCGAAGGCGGCCCAAAACCGCCCGATCTGAAAAACGGATGCGACATTTTCGCCCGAAATCAGTCAAAGCTGCTCGGGGGTACTTCTGTCGATGGTTTGGAGTGGGCCGTCTCAGTCTTCGTACGCCTTCTTGAAGACGTCGACGAACGCATTCTCGACCTCTCGACGGACTCTCTCGTACACGCGCCAGCGGTACCGCCCTTCACGGAGTTGGTACTCGATTTCTTCGCAACCGACCTTCCGGATCAGTTCGTCGTTGTCCTCGGTGCGCTCCAACTTTACGTCGACGAGGAAGAAGTTCTTCCTCGGGCGGAAGACGACAAAGTTGTTGGCCCGGCCGTTGAGCCAAATGCCGAGGTAGAACTTGGTGTAGCTCACCTGGGCTTTCGGCTCGAAGCTTTGAATGAGGCCCACCATGTGGTCGATGTTTTCGAGCACTTTCTTCGAGGACCGCTTCTCCCAGTAGTTCCGGTCGGTCATTTCGGCAGGTCCTTCGTCTTCAATCTGAGAACTCGGTGCCAAGTCAAGAACTCTGGTGAAGAGCAGCCCGATGGAACCGTCGGGGTTCTCGACGCCCGTCATCTTGAAGGCGATGAGAGGGATGGCGGAGTTGAAGAGCGAAATCACGTTGAAGAACCGCGAGGTGATTTCTTCAGCGACGATGACGGCAACGTGGTCGTACGAGGGGTAGCGCTTGCGTTCGACGTCCCAGTATTCGATCGTGCGGATGATGTGCGTCTCGTCCGTCGGGCCCAACTGAATCTCAACTTCGTAGCGAACCTCGGATTGTTCGTCTTCCAGGAGGAGATCCAGGCGGCCTCCCGCGGTTTGACGCCGCTCCTTGTCGCGAGCCTCCACCGACGACCCCAAACCCAAAAGTGAGGGGTTGTCAAACAGGACCTGCTGAACCCATGCCTCCGAAATTTCGGGGTGAGCCTTGAGGTTGATGGTCTTGATCGGTGAGAAGTTCAACGTGGAGGTGGTAGGCGCCATACCTTGCTCCGTGGGATTGCGGGGGACGTGCGCCGCTGGTCGGAACGGCGCGGAGGGTGCCTCACTTTTATCAGGGGGCCTGCTCCTTCTGAGTCGGTGGCCATGACGACGGCAGGGGCATCCATGGCAGATACGAGGACGGATTCGCCCGCCAAACAGAAAGGACGCCGGGCTCCCCGCCTCAGCGTCCTTCGTCAGCCGAAAGCCCGGTCACCTCACTTGAACGTGACCAGCACCTTCCCCGTCATCTCGGCAGGGGCCTCCACCCCCATCATCGCGAGCACGGTGGGCGCGACGTCCGCCAAGACGCCGGATTGAACCGCCGCGACCCTCTTGCTCACCACCGTGATCGGCACGGGCGACAAGGAATGCGCGGTGTTGGGGCTCCCGTCCGCGTTCATCACGCAGTCGGCGTTCCCGTGGTCGGCGATCTGGACGACTTCGTAGCCCGATTTCAAAGCCGCCTCCACCACGATCTTCGCCGCGTCGTCGACGGCCTTCACGGCCTTCTCGACGGCGTCGTAGACGCCGGTGTGGCCCACCATGTCGCCGTTCGCAAAATTGAGGCAGACGAAGTCGAAGCGCTCTTCGCGCAGAGCGGCGGCGAGTTTCTCCGCGACTTCAGGCGCGCTCATCTCGGGCTTCAGGTCATAGGTCGCAACCTTGGGCGACGGGACCAGAATGCGGTCTTCACCCTCGAACGGCGCTTCGCGCCCGCCGTTCAGGAAGAACGTCACGTGCGCGTACTTTTCCGTTTCCGCGATGCGGAGCTGCGTGAGCCCCTGCTTCGCCACCCATTCGCCGATCGTGTTGACGACGTTTTCCTTCGGGAAGAGGACGGTGAGCCCGGTGAAGGACGCGTCGTAGGGCGTCATCGTCGCGAAGAAAAGCGGCAACGGAGACATGCCGAACTCTTCGCGCTGGGTGAGCACCGTGGTGAGTTCCTTCGCGCGGTCGTTGCGGAAGTTGAGGAAGAGGACGGCGTCGCCCGGGCGGCTGCGGCCGCGCGGCCGACCGTCGGCATCGACCCCCACGGTCGCCTTCACGAATTCGTCGGTGACGCCCTCGGCGTAGCTCGCTTCCAGAGCGTCCGTCATGCGGGTGGCGGGTTTGCCGGTCCCCTTCGTCAGAAGGTCATAGGCTTCCCGGACGCGCTCCCAGCGCTTGTCGCGGTCCATCGCGTAGTAGCGGCCGATCATGCTCGCCACTTTACCGGGGAGATCCTCGGAGGCGAGCTTGGCTTCCAATTCGCGCAAGAACCCGAGCCCGCTCTTCGGGTCGGTGTCGCGCCCGTCCATGAAGGCGTGGACGAAGACGTCCCCGATCCCTTCCTTCTTGGCGAGCGAGAGGAACGCGTAGAGGTGCTCGTTCGAGGCGTGGACGCCGCCGTCCGAAAAGAGCCCCATGAGGTGCAGGCGCGCGCCCGGCTTCTTGGCGGCGGCGACCAAGGCCTTCACGCCCTCGATCTCACCCAGGGTGCCCTCGCGGCAGGCCTTGTTGATCTTCACGAGGTCCTGGTAGACGACGCGGCCGGCGCCGATGTTGAGGTGGCCGACTTCCGAATTCCCCATCTGGCCTTCAGGGAGCCCCACGTGGAGGCCGTCGGTCCTGAGGAGCGCGTGCGGCCAGGAGGCTTCGAGGTTGGTGAGGAAGGGCGGGCGGACCGTCGAGATCGCGTCGGCGCGGGAGCCGTCGCCGCGGCCCCAGCCGTCGAGGATCATGAGGAGGACTTTCTGAACGGGTTTCGTCATGTCGTGGTGCGGGGCGCCGGCCGGTGGGCGGCGCCTGGGAGGAAGAATGCCGTTGCTTGAGAAGAAGGCGCGGCGCCGGGAGAAGCCTTGAAGAGACTCTCCGCATCGTGCGCATCGTCGCCTTCGATGCGTGCGCCCGATGTTATCACGCGCGCGGGAAGCCTTCGGGAAGAGGGCACTTCGTCCCAACCTCTGCCCAAGCCTCCGCCCGAACCTTCGTCCCAACCTTCACCCAAACCTTCGCCCTCATCCCCGTCAAAGAGCTTCTTCGAATCCGCCTCAAAAACGATTCGGAAAGCGAACTTTCCTCCGCACCGAAAGTACAATGGAGCGTCAAGGGCGCGTGAAGACGGCGTTGCGCGTAGGCTCGGGAAGAGCCGACGAACGCTCGAAACGGCCGCACGGACGCGCCCCGAAAAGGAACACAAGACGCTTCACCACACACCGGAGTCAAGCCCATGCCGACCCTCACGACCACTCTTCGCCGACAGACCTTCCTCGCCGCGGCGATCCTCACCGGCACGGTGCTCCTCGCGGGCTGCGGCTCGATGCCGGGGTTCGGAGGCGGCGATGAAGCCGACGCCCAGGCCGACGCGGCCACGCCCGCCGACACGGTGGCGACGGGGGACGTCGGCCGCATGATGCTCACCCCCGGCGAAACGGTCTGCCTGATGCCGAACGCCAAGATCCAGTCGGAGCAGTTGGACAACGTACTCTTGATGGGCATCCGTCCTCGTGTTCGCCCCGCACGCCTCACCCGTGAGGGCGAACCCGCCGGGGCCTGCCCCAAGACCATCACCTACGACCTCGCGGTGGTGGAGGGGAAGTTGAAGAGCATGGACTTCCGTCTTCTCGAAGGCACGCGTCCCATGGCGCAGGCCTCCGGCCCCGCGGACGAAAAGGGTGAGATTCCGCTCAAACGCGTTCACGCCTACGTCGCGACCTTCGTCTCGCGCCTCTTGAAGACCCCGGTCCCGGCCGCGAATCCGCAGGCCGCCGAATAAGCCCCGACAATCCACCGGGCGCCCCGCCCGGCGCCGTATCAAGTACGGAACGCCGTGAAATTGCTTGATTTCACGGCGTTTTTGTGTGCGCACGTACGTTTTTCGCCTTCCGTCCTGTCGGCCCCGTGCAACGCGGATACCGCATTTCGGCTACTTTTGAGTAACGCTCGGTACGTTTCTGCGTTTTTTCTGATAGGCTTCGCGTCACCTGAAGACGGACGACGCCTGTCCGAGCCCGTCTTTTCCCTACGGCAAAAGAAAAACCAAAGGAAATCCAACCATGACGCTCCTTCGCCAGACCGCCGCGGTCCGCGTGCTCTCCGCCGCGACGGCGCTCGCCTGCGCCGCGCTTTCGATCCCCGCCCAGGCGGCCGACATCAACGTTTCGGGCCGCATCGACACGTACGTCGAGGCCTACACGACGAGCAGCGGCACGCAGGGGCGTCTGTCGTCCGGCGGCGCGACGCCGTCGTTCCTGCTCTTCTCGGGCGAAGAGGACATGGGCAACGGGTTGAAGGCCTCCTTCAACCTTGAGATGGGTTTCCTGCCGGAGAACGGCATGTCCACCCCCGACGGCTCGCCCACGGCCGGGAACTACATGTTCCAGCGTCAGGCGAACCTGGGTCTGCGCGGTTACTTCGGTGAAGTGTGCTTCGGCTACCAGTACACGCCGACCTTCATCGCGTTGGCTTCGACCGACCCGGTGGGCTACTCTTTGGGCTCCGCCATGGGCACCTTCTCCGCGCCCGGCTACGCCGGCGTCAACGGCGGCGCGATGGACGACTTCAACGCCCGCTCTGAGAACGCCATCTCCTACACCTCGCCCAAGCTTTTCAGCAGCACGATCGTGAGCCTCTTCGTGGGTCTCGGCGAAACGACGAAGAAGAACGGCGAAGTCTCGACCACCCGCGGCAACTACTACGGCGCGTCGGTGCGCTTCATGCAGGATGCGTTGACCGTCGTCGGGGCCGCGTCCGCTGCCAAGGCCGAACACAAGGTGATGCCCTCGGGCGACGTGTCGCCCTCGACCGACTACCAGCTCGACTTTTCCGTGGGCTACGACTTCGGCGTCGTGAAGCCCGTCTTCACGATGGCCTACAAGAAGGGTGCGGACGACATCCGGAAGGGTTCCGACGTGCTCGCCACCCAGGTGGGCTTCTCGATGCCGATGGGCCAGGGCAAGTGGGCCGCGAGCGTGGGGTACCTGAAGAACCTCACGGATTCGGACGGCGACGCCGTTGCGGCCGGCACCCGCTACGACTACTCGCTCTCGAAGCGCACGTTCCTCTACACGGGCGTCGCGGCTGTCTGGAACGGCGACCTCGCCAACTACGGTCTCACGGGCGGCGGCGGGTCGTCGAACTTCCCGACCGACAAGCCGGGCCACTCGGCCTCTACCGTCTTCGTGGGGGTGAACCACAAGTTCTGACCGGGGCGTTTCGTCGGCCGGTCCGGAGGGAGAACCGGTCCGGTCGGCGGACGATTCGGTGAGAAAAGCGGCTTTGGGCGTGAAAACCCAACGCCGCTTCTTTGTTTGTACGGGGCGTGATTCGGGCGACGGCGCTTCGGCCGCAGCTCCGCAATCGCTCGACCGGGTTCGACCGGGTTCGACCGGGTTCGGCCGGATCAGCCGGGTTGGCCGGATCAGTGTGTGCCGACGCTCCTCACACCCGCCAAGCCGCGACCGGGTGCATGTAGCGGGGAAGGCCCGCGCGGATGTTGGAGGCGATCGGGGCGCTCTTCACCTTCTCGACACCTGCCGCCCGCCCGTCGGGCGTCTCCCCGAACGTCGGCTGCGCCTTCGCCGGGGCCTTCAATCCGCGGGCCAGGGCCGGACCGGCCGTCAGCGCGGCGGGAGCGAGAAGAAGCATCGGAAGAAGCGTGCGGCGCTGCATGGGCGGTCTCCGGACAGTGCGAAAAGACGGATCGGCACCGCCCTCTAAGGCAAGTGCCTGAGGCCATTCTATAGAAGGTGCGTCTACACTCGGACGGACTGCGGCCAAGCCTTACAGGCCCGACCAATTTGTTGCACCTTTTCCGGACAAACGCCCCCATGCGCACGCTCTACACCCACGCCCGCCTGCCTGATGACGTCGGCAGTCCCGCACTCGACCGCTTCGCCGTCGACGGCGACCGCTTCGCCGATCCCGACCCCGACGCCCATTGGGACCGGGTGGTGGACTTGAACGGTGCGGTGATCCGCCCGGCCTTCATGGATCTCCATACGCACCCCTCGATCGTGGCGGAGACGTTGGACGCCCTCGCGGCGACGCCGCCCCTGGTGGATTCGATCGAGTCGCTCATCGAGCGGCTGCGCGAACACGCGGCCACGCACCCCGAGGGTTGGATCCTCGGCTGGGGCTACGACGAGAGCCTTTTGGCGGAACACAGGACGCCCACGCGGGAGGACTTGAACCGCGTCTCCGCGACCCGCCCCGTCATGGTGCGCCGCTCAGACTGCCACCGGCTCGTCGTGAACGACGCGGCGCTGCGGCTCGCCGGCATCGACGAATCCACCCCCGACCCCGCGGGCGGCCGTTGGGGGAGGGATGCGGAAGGCCGCCTCACCGGTGAGGTGATCGAAATCGGCGCGGTGCGCCGGATCGAGGCCGCGATGAAGCCCGCCGCCGATGGCGAGGAAGGGGCGGAAGCCGTGGCGGACCCGGAAGCGGCCGCCGTCGCTTCGCTCCTCAAGCTCGAAGCCCACTACGCCCGCCGCGGGATCACGCGCGTCACGGAAATGATGGCGGAGCGCGGCCCCGTCGACATGCTCTCTGTGTGGCGGAAGGCCCAGGCCCAAGGCCTCAGCGTGCTCTGCGGCATCTACCAGACGTGGACGGGCGGGCGCGACCCCTACGGGATGCCGGAGCTCTCGGACGACGAAAAGACGGGCGACGCCCGGATCGCGGGCGTCAAGCTCTTCTCGGACGGGAGCGTGTCCGCGAAAAGCGCCAAGGTGCGCGTGCCCTACGCCGACGGGACGACGGGTGAGAGCCTGATCGACGATGAGGTCTTCCGCGCGGCCTTCGCCTGGGCGAAGCGGAACGGCGTGCAGGTCTCGATTCACGTGATGGGGGACGCGACGCTGGAGCACATCCTCGAATTGGTCGAGCCGTTGGAGCCCTGGATGGAGGGCGTGCCGTCGGTGCGTCTCGAGCACGCCTCCTTCGTGCCGGACGATCTGCTGGAAAGGATCCTGGCGGTGAAGGCCGGGATCGGCATCACCACGCAGCCGATCTTCCCCTTCGCCGAGTGGCCGGCGTACAGGGCCTCCTTGACGGAGGCGCGTCTCTCGGAAGTCATGCCCCTGGCGAAGCTCGCGGGGACGGATCTGCCCTTGGCGCTCTCGTCCGACGCCCCCGCCACCACCTGGGCCGACCCGGACGACGTCTTCGCGACGTTGCAGAGCGCCACGACCCGCGTCGACGCCTCGGGACGCAGCTTCGGGGCGGGCGAGGCGGTCGAGATGAGAACGGCGTTGTCGCTCTACGGTGAGCGCGCCGCGCGGGTGATGCCCGCACTTTCTCCCTACGGCTTCGGCGGCACGATGCGCCCGGGCGAACGCGCGGACTTCGTGCGGTTGTCGGAAGACCCGCTCGCGGTGCCCGGTGCGGAGGTGCGGCGCGTCAAGGTTCTGGCGACCGTGTCCGCCGGGGTGCTTCGGTACGGGGAACTCGGCTGACGATTTTCGGTTGTCGGCGTCGTTTTCCGGCATCGCCGCCGTGCGGCCGCACGACGCCTCCGAAATGAAATGAGGCCCGCACCGTTCGCGCGGTGCGGGCCTCCCCACAACCGGTCTCGGACCCCGTCCGGGAGAAGAGAGAGGACGGGGCCCGAGCTCGGAAACGAAGCCTGGAGAGGTCGGGGTCGACCGGAGCAGGCGGGAGTGGTGCGATTACTTCAGGCCGAGGGCGTACTTGGCCGCATGTTCGCCTGCGCGGCGACCGAAAACCACGGTATCCGCCACGGCATTTCCACCTAAGCGGTTCAGGCCGTGCACACCGCCGGTGACTTCACCTGCGGCGTAGAGCCCCGGAATCGGACGGCTCTGGATGTCGAGCACTTCGCTCTCGGGCGTGATCGCGACGCCGCCCATCGTGTGATGGATGCCGGGCGCGACGTGGACCGCGTAGAAGGGACCCTTGTCGATCGAGAGCGGCATGTCGGGGCGGCCGAACGCTTCGTCCTTGCCCGCGGCGCGGTACTTGTTGTAGGCGGAAACGGTCGCTTCAAGCGTCTTCGGATCCATCCCGGTCGCCTTGGCGAGCTCACCGACCGTGTCGGCCTTCTTCAGCATCCCGAGGTGGTCGTAACCGCGGACCATCTTGGCCTTCCCGTAGAGCTGGCTGTCGAAGACGAGCCAGGCCGTACGGTCGGGCTGCGCGAGGATGGCGTCGGACGCACGGTCGCGGGTCGTCAGTTCATTCACGAAGCGCGCACCTTCGCTGTTCACCATGATGGCACCCACGCCGCGGACGGTTTCCGAAATCAGAATGCGGCTGTCCTTGCCCACGGTCGGGTGCGCCTGCACCCAGTCGATGTCGACCGTCGAAGCGCCGATGTTGAGGGCCATGCGGATGCCGTCCCCGGTGCTCGTCACGTTGTTCGAGCTCGTCATGCCCTTGAAGGTCGGACGGTACCAGGCGATCATCTCCTGGTTCATGCCGTAGCCGCCCGTGGCGAGCACGATCGCCTTCGCGGCTACCTTGTAGTAGCCCGTGTGCTTCCCGTGCACGATCACGCTTTCGATCTTGTGGTCGGCGTCGAGGTTGATCTTGACGACGCGGGAGTTGAGCCGGGCGGGAACGCCGTCCTTCTCGGCCTGCGCGCGCAGCACGTCGATGATGTGCGGACCCACGGAGAGGCCGCCCGCCGGACGGTGCGTGCGGTCGACCTTGGCGCCGCCCGAGCGCTTGAGGTCGTCCATGTTCGCGCCCATGTCTTCCAGCCACTTGATGCCGGCGGCGGATTCTTCCGCAAGGATCTTCACGAGCGCCGGGTCGTTCTTGCCGCGGCCGCCCTTCATCGTGTCTTCGATGTAGCTCTCGACCGAGTCCTTCACGCCCTTCTTCGCCTGCTGGGGCGTCCCCACGGCGTTGTAGCCGCCGGCGGCGAGCATGGAGTTCCCGCCCGAGAACGCGTGCTTTTCAAGGAGCAGCACGGACGCCCCCGCGCGCTTCGCGCTGATCGCGGCGTTGTAGCCGGTGCTCCCGACACCGATCACGAGCACGTCGACCGTTTCGCGCGGGGCTTCGGCGAGCGCCTTCGCGACGGCGGCCTCATCGACGCCCTTGTCCCAGTTCTCCTTCGCGGCGGCGTCGGCAAACGGGAGCTTCATGTCGAAGGTGTGGCAGTCGTTGCAGGCGAGCTTGGGCTTTTCGTGCGCCGCGTGGCAGACCGTGCAGTTGATGTCGCCGAGGTGCGAGGCGTGCGGGTTGAAGCGCAGATCCTTCGTCTTCTCAGCCAAAGCCTTGTAGTCGCCGTGGCAGGTTTCACACTTCTGGTTCAGGGCGCGTTCGTCGTCGGGGACGTTCGCGGCCGTCACGGCGTTCGTGTCGTGACAGACGGCGCAGCCGCCGAGGGCGGCGTGAAAACCGGCCAAATCGCCCGCGGCGGCGACGCTGCCCGAAAGGGCGACGCCCAACGCGAGGGCCGTGATCTTCATTTTGAACATGGGACTCTCCTTCGAAATTCTCAAACGGTCGTGCGCCCGGAGTCTGGGGTCGTGAGGGGCGCCGACCGGCAAGCCGGGCACTCTACGCGGCGTTCGGGAAGGAGGGTTTGAGTTGTTCTTGAAGAGGTGTTGAGGAAGCCTCAATGCTTCGCCGCGGGCGCCTTCGCGAGCGACGCCCGCACGTGCTCGACGAAGCGGCGGGCGGCGTCAGGCAAAGGCCTCGACTTCGCGTGCGCGAAGACTAGGGGGCGGAGCGGCCACGTCTCGTCGATCAGCACGACCGTAAGCCCGGAAGCCCCGGGAAACCGGGCGAGTGCGGAGCGCGGGACGATCGCGACGCCCGCGCCCGAGAGCACCATTTCGAGGAGCAGCGAGAAGGAGGGCATCTCGACGACCGGCGCGTAGGTGAGGCCGAGCGCGCGGGCGCGCTCACGCATCGCGTGCCCCATCGGCGTCGTCTCGATGAGGCCGATGTAGGGGAAACCGAGTATGGTCGGGAGGTCGGCGCGGTCCGACGCCGCCAACGGATGACAAGGGGGCGTCACGAGGATGTGGCGGTCGACCGTGAGCGGAATGATCTCGACCTCGTCCGCGTGATCCCTGGCCGCCGACTCGATGCAGAAGGCGAGCTCGGCTTGACCGGCCAAAACCTCCAGAATCGTCTCGGTGCTCTTTCGTTCGAGAAACGTGAGCCGCACGGTTTCGTCGGCCAAGAAGCTCCCCACCGCGGGCGCGAGGTAGTTCTGAATGCCGGAACTGTTGGACGCGATGCGCAGCGTCGTGCGCTCGCCCTCGCGGAAGGCACCCAAGGCGGTCTCCATCTTTGCGGCCGCGGAGAGGATCCCCTCGGCGTGCGCCCGCATCGCGAGACCGGCGGGCGTGAGCGTGAGCCCGCGCGCTTCGCGCACGAAGAGCGTCGTTCCGAGGGCGCCCTCGAGCTTTTTGAGCCGAAGGCTCACGGCCGAGGTGGTGCGGTGCACTTCTTCGGCGGCCGCCGGCATGTTGAGCGTGCGGGCGAGCGCGAGGAAGATCTGGAGGTCGGTGAGGTCGTAACGCATGGCGCGGAGAAACGGAGGAAAGGGGGTCGGGCTGTCGGACGGGAGGCTCGATTGTAAGCCTACGGACCCGCTGACCGATGCGCTCGGGCCGCATCGGAGAGCCTTCGCATCCCGCCCGTTCGGCGCATACTTGTGGAGAAACCTCCGAAATCC
>OGHV01000542.1_pt1 | contig 26367 bp, 20 predicted proteins | sample 1571551 | NCBI WGS metagenome assembly OGHV01 (sample SAMEA2581960, study PRJEB24529) | metagenome | biome: Human gut stool | place: China | collected 2011 | reverse complement strand
GCAGCGGTACTAAGCTGCCAGTTGGAACTGCCAGCTAAGGACCGGCGGCTCCCCAGCGTCTTCTTATGCTTCTATTAGCTTTAGCATCGCTGGCTTTCTTTCAACCCTGGGTATATTTTGTTTTATTTATTAAGTAGATTTTATAGCATAGTAAAATATATTTGTCAATATGTTATATTTGAATAGCTTTATAATATATTTCAGTTGGGAGAAATAGAGATATAAAAATGGGATTTATGCGTAAAAAAACAGCCGGACAATAGATCTACGAAAAAGGGACGTCCCCTGTTACTGGACAAGCCAGTAAGGCGGGGACCGGGGATTGAGGCTCTATTGTCAGACTGTTGTGGTTGTCACCTATTTATTATCTGATTATGATTTAACTATTTGCTGGCTGTTTATGGTGGACGATAGATATTTATTATTTATCGTCTATTTCTTCTAGTTCCAGTTCCTCAGACTCATTGTATTCTTCGGGGAGATCTTTTGTGGTTGATGACTGATATGGGACGGCATCATCAGATACTTCTTCATCTATATCTTCTTCTAAGTCATCATATAAGATATCTTCTTCATCATCTTCAAGTTCCATATCGTCTAAGTCTTCCTCGTCTATATCTTCGTCTTCGTAGCCGTCCATTGCTCCTACGAAGGCTTTTTTGCTCTTTGAAAGCTTAATGCTTAAGGCTATAACTACAACTATTAATGCTATTATTACAACAGCAAGGACTGCTAATATAACGAATATATAACTGCTGACTGTATTAAATGCCTTATCACTGTCAGCTGTCTTTGTGTTGGTGTTGATTACCTGTTCATCTGCCATATTGTAACCGGCGTAGCCTTGTATTGTGCCATCATTGACATTGTATCTGAACCAGCCTGTTTCTCCTGTCGAGCTTACGCCGTAGAATAATGCGTAGTTGCCTGTTCTATCAAGAAGAGCATCGACTTCTTTGCCATTGATTACTGTTCTTCCAACATCATAGCCTTCTGGAAGTTCCATAGACGCTTCATCTATGGCAAGTATGCAGTATGTAAATTGTGGCTGGCTTACTTCTACGAATGGCGAAAATGTCTTTCTCACCGAATCGTATACATAATAACCGCTCTCACCTTTGCCATCTGTACTTTCAAGATAGACAATTGTTACTCCTGTATCAATTCCAACACCTGCTGATACCTTTGTTCCATTATAATCATACTCTGTTGGAGTATAGCCATCTGGAAGTGGGTGTTCATCATTAGCAGATACAATCTTATATTCAGCATTATCTACTGTAATATTCGGCTCTTGTATTGCTTCACTGTTAGGATCCTGCACATCAGGAATATTATTATTGTCTGTTGATCCATTAGATGAGTCCGAACCTGTTGCCTGATTATTTTCATTAGAAGCTGAATTAGTTTCCTTGGTTGTCTTTATTGTATAAGTTCTTTTACTGCCATTTTCTGCTGTTACAGTAATTGTTGTTGTGTTAAATCCCGGATCCATTCTCTTGCCAGATACGCTTACAGTTGCCTTTGAATCATTAGGAACTGCACTTACTGTAAGGCTTGCACAGTCAGCACCAACAGATGTTGTATAAGTAGTTACATCTGGTGAAAATGCTGGAGATAACACACCAGGACTTATCTGTAATGAACTTAATGTATTATCTGATGAATATGAAGCTGGTGCAGAAGCTGTAACTGAACCTGACGATTTGGATATACTGCACGCCTGCATATCTATATCAATAACCTTGGAATCACCTATAACATTAAGGCTTGAAGTACCAGCTCCGATAATCTTAAATGTTATTGTCTTTGACTGGCTGCTTGCTGTACTTTCGTCCATAAAGCTGACCATCGCAGTTCCCGAATTACTTGAGCTTCCGCTTAATGCTAATATTGATGTGTCATAGGATACATATATTGTAGCTCCGCCTATTCCGCTCGATGCACTGATTGACACATCTATAGATACTGTATCGCCTACCGTACCACTTGCTGAACCAATTGATACTCTTGCTGTTCCTGCCGCTAATATATCTGTCTTATTCACAAAAGCCATTACAGCACACATACATATAATAAGCAGTGCTGAAATTATCTTTTTAACCTTATTCATATATGCCCTCTCTTCTTGCAGTCACTACTGCTGGATATATCCTATATTTAATATGTGTCTTTTAATAGCAACGAAATCATACAAATCTATAACTCCGTCCCTGTTAATATCCGCAGCCTCTTTATAACTGCCCTGTGGCTGTCCAATTCCAAGAACTGCTCTCTTAATAGCCACGAAATCATATAAATCTATAACTCCGTCACCATTAACATCTCCATATATAACTATAGAATATTCATCATATACACTTCCGTCTGCCTTGTATACAACTAACTTATCACCAGTAACTACTGTGTCGCCTCTCTCGCTTCCGTCATTCTTTAATATTTTTCCATAACAGCCATTGCTGTATGATACATTATCAAGAACACTTGATGCCTGACTTCCGACACCTATCTTAGTCATTATCTTCTTTGATGAATCGACATTATAATCTGTCTTAAAACCATCTGTATTACCACCAGATTGTGCAGACTTTCTTGTTATATTTATTACATATGTCTTTATGTCACCATTTTCAGCCGTTACAGTAATATTGATTACATTATTGCCAACGCTTAAGCTGTGGCTTCCACGTCCGCTTACTGTTGCATTGCCATCTATAAGTCCTGCCGATACATTAACACTTGTAATATCATTTTCTACAATGAGACTGTAATCAGTATTATCAGATGAAAATGTAGGAGTTAATGTATAACCATCTACTGATAATGAACTAAGCCTGTTATTCGCACTCTGGTTGCCATCTGGTATTATACATCTTGACGATGGCATATTATCATATACCGGAATGTTAAACTTAAATGTTGTATTATTAAGCGTGTATGAACTATATGCTTTCTTAGCCCTTGTCGATTCTGACCTTGGTGCAAGCACATTAGTCATATACTGGTGTGAGAAATTCTTAACATCAAACTTCTCATAATATATAGTATCCTGACCCTTGTTAATGTACCATTTTCCAAGATTGACAGCACCACCTACAACAGCCCTGTAACGTGAATTCCAAGGCCTCATATTAGAGCTGTCGGTCTGTCTGGCGTATTTCAAACCATTCTGGACTGCTGACAGACCGCCGCTTGCATAAGCGTTCTGGCTGTAATAATTATAATAGCCCTCGTATCCGCTTACATTTCCAGATATCTGGTTGCCTCGTCCGTCTGCACCCTGTTCCTGAATAATTCTTGTTGCAAGGTGATATGGGCTTACCTTGGATACTTCACCTGCATACATAAGCAGTGAAGCATAGTCATAGCCGTCAAGATTGTGGCTTGAATTCTCCATAAATGTTCCGCTTATAATATTGCGCACACCGTCTATATTATGTACTGATGAGTCATAAGAAAGACTTTCAAACATAAATATGTATGTATCATCAAGAAAGTTTCTTGGGTCAAGTGCATATTTCACAAGTCCCTCAGATGCCTGAACCCAGCCACCACTGTCAAGCTCTGTATACTCACCTGTATTCCAGTCATAACAGCCATCAGCCGTAGACTTCCACGAAGCATCTGCCGAACTGTATATAAGACTTCGTCCTAATACATTCTGGGCATTAACCATAGTATCCCAGTCCCTTCCATTATGGTCTGCTACAAATACCCATAATGGATATGCACTGTGAAGCTGCCTTAAGCTTTCCCTGTATGAAGCCGGAAAATTCTGTGCCTCAAGATAATCTTCAAAATTATTATCCGGTGTATAATCTGACTTTGCTTCCTTAGTAGTATACTCTGATGTTATATATCCTCTTGTGTATTCACCATTGAGATAAAAACCTATGCTGTACCACTTATATGTCGCACTCGTATTCACTTCTTCGTATATATCGAACTTAAATCCACCATCTACTTTAGTAATTACACTTCCATTAACAGGTGCTGTCCTTATTCTAAGGCTTGTTACATCATAATTAACATAACCTGTAGCAATAATTGTATCATCTGCTTTAGCAGTAAATGTATACGAAAATCCTGTCACCATACATACAAGAATGACTGCCATAAGTACTATGGCTACTGCTTTTTTTATAATCTCTCTGTAGCTTACGTTCATCTAATCACCTTGTTCCTTATTAAATCTGCAATTTAGTTGTTCTTTCCAAACTCAGATAACTTAAGTCCCTCATTACGTTCAAGCACCATATTAACTGACCAGCTGTTAGCAAATACCAATAACGGATTGCCCTTAAGGTCTTTAATCTTCTTCATATCAGAAGTACCGACAATTCTGTTCACATCAACTTCTTCTGGATTTTCAATCCATCTGATATGTTCATATGGAAGCGGCTCTAACTTTATATCTACATTGTACTCATTCTTAAGTCTGTATTCAAGAACTTCAAACTGAAGTACACCGACAACGCCGACAATAATTTCTTCCATTCCAGTGTTATATTCCTGAAATATCTGAATAGCACCTTCCTGTGCAATCTGGCTTATTCCCTTAATGAACTGCTTACGCTTCATTGTATCAATCTGTCTTACCCTTGCAAAATGTTCCGGTGCGAATGTAGGAATTCCATCAAACTGGAACTTCTTATTAGAAGTACATATAGTATCACCTATTGAGAATATACCCGGATCGAATACACCTATTATATCTCCTGCATAAGCTTCTTCTACAATGTGTCTTTCCTGTGCCATCATCTGCTGTGGCTGTGAAAGCCTTATCTTCTTGCCACCCTGAACGTGGTTAGCTTCCATACCGGCAGTGAACTTTCCTGAACATATACGCATAAATGCAATTCTATCTCTATGTGCCTTATTCATATTAGCCTGTATCTTAAATACAAAAGCAGAGAAATCTTCCTTAAATGGGTCTATAAGACCTACTGACGAATTACGTGGAAGTGGTGATGTAGTCATATCAAGGAAATGCTGTAAAAATGTCTCTACACCAAAGTTAGTAAGTGCTGAACCAAAGAATACAGGTGTTAAATCTCCTGCCTGAACCTTGGCAAGATCAAATTCTGCACTTGCACCATCTAAGAGTTCCACATCTTCTTCAAGCTTAGCCCAGTAATCATCACCAATCTCTGCCTTAAGCTCATCATCATCTATTGATATATTCTTAGTATCTACTTCCTTCTGTCCATTCATTGCCGCCTTAAAGAGTGATACCTCTTTCTGCTTTCTGTCATATACACCCTTAAATGCCTTACCACAGCCTATAGGCCAGTTGATAGGACAAGTAGCAATTCCAAGTACATTTTCTATCTCATCAAGAAGCTCGAATGGGTCGTTGGCTTCTCTATCCATTTTATTAATAAATGTAAAGATCGGAATATGTCTCATAACACATACTTTAAAAAGCTTAATAGTCTGTTTCTCAACACCCTTTGAAGCATCTATAACCATTACGGCTGAGTCAGCAGCCATAAGAGTTCTATAAGTATCCTCTGAGAAATCTTCGTGTCCAGGTGTATCAAGAATATTAATGCAATATCCATCATAATTAAACTGAAGTACTGAAGATGTTACAGAGATACCTCTTTCCTTCTCAATCTCCATCCAGTCTGATACTGCGTGTTTCGCTGTCTTCTTACCCTTTACAGAACCAGCAAGATTAATAGCACCACCATATAACAAGAACTTCTCAGTAAGTGTTGTCTTACCAGCATCCGGGTGGGATATGATTGCAAATGTCCTTCTTTTCTTAATTTCACTTGTAATATCTGACATAATTTCTCCATTTCTTAAATCATTTTACACTTTAACTAATCCAGTATATAGTATCCATCAATTTAATTCAACCACTTAGTGCCGGACTATTTTATAAACTAATCTTATTCTATTACCTATTCCAGATAATTACTATACAGTTAAGCTTCTTCCCAATGCAAAGGAATATATCACTTTTTCTTTGACCTTTAAGCCTGTTATCTGTGACAGTGCCATAGCATAGTAATCAAGCTGGATAGAATATCTTCTTCTTAGCTCGTCCTCTCCTGCCCTGCCTTTTAACACCCGGTCAGTCTTATAATCAACTATAACAAGCTGTCCGTCTTCAATAAAATACAGGTCAATGACACCCTGTACAAGCTGTCTGTCATATTCAAATACAAATGGCTGTTCCCTTTTCACCCCGCCGTAAGCATATGCACGCTTAATTCTTTCACCTATTGATGAGCCTGCAAACGTATCTATATCCTTAAACTTTATGCATTCAGCTTGTTTTAATGACAGCTTTTCTTCTCTTACCATTCTGTCAATTTCATTCTTTATATCCTCAGTGCTTCCAGCTTTTGAATAATTCAGACATTCCATAACCCTGTGGTATGCCGTTCCACGTTCATTACTTACAAGCTCTTTTTCTTCACTGCTTATAAACTTAGGAACTGTTGGAATATACTCATCTGTGGCTTCAAGCTCTGTCGTGCCGTCTGCTTCTTTAACACCGCCAGCCGCTTCTTTAATTCTTTCTGCCTCCATAATGCCCACAGCCTTTTTGATACTGTCTGCCGCAAAAGCATTTTGCTCGTAATCTGCTTCATTCTGCATTTTCTTTAACTCACTGACAGTTACTTTTACTTTTCTGTCTGCATCAGGGTCTTTAATATATGGCGGAAGCTCCTTTAAAGGCGAAGTTCCATAGGTTGTTTTTTCGCCTACCTGACTTTCATCTGTTGCTTGGCTTCCGGCCTGGTCTATGTCCGATTTATTCAATAAAGAATTAATTTCTTCCACACCAATAAGCTTTATATTGAATTCTCCTTTATTGTATTCCTTTCCAGTAAGTACAACTGGAATTACCATATCTGCAAACTTGTCTATCTTCTCGCAGTCAGCATAAGAATATATTCCAGACATTCTAATCTCATCAGCAATTGAATTCCAGCCTGTCATTGCCTTGTCTGTGTCAGTGACATTTCCCATCATAATAAGCTTTTCCCTTGCTCGTGTCATTGCAACATACAGAACTCTTTCTTCCTCGGATATTCCATCTCTTACAATCTTTCTTGCAATCGCCCCTTTTATAATAGTAGATGTCTTGGTCTTGCGGTCAAGATTAACATAATCAGCACCTATTCCCAGCTCTTTATCAATAACAATCCTGCTTCTTGCATCCATTTTATTAATCTGCTTGTTAAGTCCAGCTACAATTACAACCGGAAACTCAAGACCCTTGCTCTTATGTATGCTCATTACCCTTACAGAGTCGCCGTTATCCCCCATACCCTGTGAGTCGGTTATATCTATGTCGTATTTCTGCAATCTTTCTATATATCTTAAGAAATTAAAAAGTCCGCTATAGCTTGTTCCCTCAAATGAAGATGCCCTGTCCAGAAGCACATCTATATTAGATTGTCTTTTAGCTCCTGCCGGCATAGTTCCTGCGTAATCATAATAACCTGTGTTGTATACAATCTCCCACAGCAAATCATAGATAGTCATTATTCTTGATTTATCTCTTAAGACATTAAGCTTATCAATAAATGCACTGCATTTCTTATAATCGCAATCCTCGTCCTCATTCTCTGCTATGCTCTTCATCTGCCTGATAAGAAACTTCTGTGAATATTTCTTTCCTGATATTCTTATCTTGCATAATTCATCTTCCGTAAAACCTCCAAAGTATGACAGAAGCACAGAAGCCATAGGTATATCCTGCAATGGATTGTCTATGCAGGTAAGCAGGCTTATAAGGACCTTTATCTCCCTTAATTTAAAATACTGCTGTGCAGTATCTGCCATAGCCGGCACTCCGCAGTCAAGCAGTTCATTGACAAGCACATCTGCCCAGCCTGTAAGCGTTCTTGTGAGAATAACAATATCACCATATTTTATTCTCCTGTAATCTTCAAGGTCAGCATCATACACGTAATAAGCATTATCTTCTGACATAAGTTCTCTTATTCTTAATGCGGCATATCTTGCCTCTGCCCTTATTCCATCGCCGTCCTCATCACCCGACATATCAACAAGCACAATATCTGTGCTTTTCTCACTGCCCTGCCCGAAGTTTCTTTTATCCTCACACGCTGGATAATCTAACCCACAGTTAAGCTGCTGCCTATCATCATACTGTATACCACAGAAATTCTTATTCATAACACGGAAGAACACATCATTGGTACTATCAAGAACATTACTTCTGCTTCGGAAATTCTTCTGTAATTCTATCTTACAAGAACTTATATTCTGCTCACCACCGCCAAATGATGTATCTTCGCAGTCATTATACTGTGCTGTATCTTTGCAGTTATCATTCTGCGATGAATAATTATCATACTTGCTCATAAATAACTCCGGACACGCAAGTCTGAACTTATATATACTCTGCTTGACATCTCCAACCATATATACATTATTGAAATAATCGGACATTCTCTGCCTTGATACAGCAGTAAGTATTTCTTCCTGTAACTGGTTGGAATCCTGATATTCGTCTATTAATATCTCATCAAAGCTCTCTGCAAGTTCATCTGCTGTCCTGGTATACTCAATAATACCAGCATTATTCTTTACAAGAATATCAAGTGCAAGATGTTCCATATCATTAAAATCTATTATTCCACGGTCTTTTTTCTGTTCTGACATTCTTTGTGCAAAATCATTAGCAAGCTTTACCATCATAGCAATCATTGGTGCATTAGCTTTCACATCTTCCATTAATGTATCAATATCTGCTGTGAACACACCACTGATAAGGGAATTAATATATTTCTTGAAATTATTTCTTTCATTCTTGACATATTCTTTTAAATCTTCCCTCGCATCAGGCATTTTCTTATTGCTTAATCTGTCAAATACCGTCTTTCTTATTCTTACCGAAAGGTCATCAAAGTCTGGTGCTTCAAGTATTCTTTTGATATTCATATAATCTGAATTGATTGCATCAAGATATGACACCGGACCGTCTACACGCTGGCAAAGCTCAATCATATATTCATATTTGCGGCAGTAATCACTCAGCGAATTGATAATGCTTTCATACAGGTCAGCTATCGCCCTGTTGTTAGAATTATCTGGTGCTTCATACATATCAAGCGTTTCCTTATACCATTCAGAAGGCCATGGATTGCTTCGTGCAAGATTATATATTTTCTTAATAAGTTCTTCTATATTATGGTCATTACGTCCTGTTCCATAAGCCTCTACAAGATTAATAAAATCCTCATCTGCCTCTGTATAATAGTCCTCAAGAAGCTCCTGCATTACATCATTCTCAAGAAGTGTAATCTCTCCATTATCTGCCGCCCTGAAACCGGGGTCTAATTCAATCTCTGAAAAATGATTTTTTATTATCCACAGACAGAAACTATCTATTGTTGTTATATGCGCATTGTTAATAAGTGCAATCTGCTTTAAAAGATTGGTATCTGTCTCATTATTGTCAAGCATATCATCAAGCCTGTTTCTTATTCTTGCTTTCATCTCTGCTGCGGCGGCCTTGGTAAATGTAACAACAACAAGTCTGTCTATATCCGTGCTGTTCTCACCTGTAATCATATTGATAATTCGTTCAACAAGAACCGCTGTCTTTCCTGAACCTGCGGCGGCTGACACAAGTATATTCCTGTTCTTAGTATCTATTGCCTTAAGCTGTTCATCAGTCCATTTCTTTGCCATCATTACACCTCTGAATTACTGTCAGTTTCTTTGTTATATTCTTCACTATCGTTATACTTTTCTGTACTGTTATGCTCTTTACTACTGCTGTACGCTTCACCGCTGTTATTCTCATCTATTAATTTCCATATATTTTCTTTGCTTAAATTCGGAAGTCTTCGATAACTTGTACCCGGCATATCTGTGCTAAATCCACACACACTGTTATACTGACAATAAGTACAACTGTTCTCATTACCCTTAATATACGGATTGATATTAATGCTTCCATTAAGTATCTTTCCTGCGTTATTGACATTTTCTTTATCAACATATTCACCAAGCTTATCGAACTCATCAGTTGTCATAACCCTGCTGTATCGCATATCAAGTTCACCAGATTTATTGTAACTGACAGGAATATTAACAGATGAACCCTCTGTTGAATCCATCATACTTATAATATTCTTATTAGAATTAACAACGCCCTTCATTCTTAATTCTTTTCTTATAAGTGCCTCGACCTCGTCATCATCTTTCTTCGCCTCAACTATCGGGTCCTGAATATTATAATATAAAAGCCCTGCTGGAATTATATTCTTGTCACCATATTTCTTCTTTTCATATATCATTGCTTCCCTCATATATGTAAGGAGCTGGATTTTCAAGCCATAATATGTCTTTAAAAGATTAAAATCTGACTGTCCTGTCTTGTAATCCACGACTTTGACATATAAATTTTCGTCATCCTCGCACACATCTATACGGTCTATCTTGCCCTTCATATAAAATAGTACATCGTGCGGAAGTTCTTCTATCTGTGTAAGAAATCCCTTCTCAAATGCATCTGGCCTGAATATTCCGTCAGCAAGCTGCTTTCCAATTGCCCACAGTGTCCTGTCAGCGTAATTCTTCATTCTCTGTATAAGATACTCATTACGGTTTGAGTCCTTAAGTATCGTATTGCCATAATTCTCAGCTATTGCATTGATACTCTCTGATACCATCTGGCTTCTTTCCTCATCACTTAAAAGCACGAAGGATTTATTGTTCTGCTTTATATTTTTTGACACATCTTCAATTACAGCGTGAAGAATTGTACCAAAGTCATTAACCGCAAACTGATATTCTTCCCTCTCTTTAAGCCCAAGTCCATACTGGCAGAAATATGCGAACTGGCACGAAGCGAACTGTTCAAATGATGTTACGCTTCCTGTAAGCTCCCTTCCATATAATTCAAGTGCAATTCCCTCTGCAAGCACTTTATTAAGATTGCCCTCGCTCCATACAATGTCTGCTTTTGGAATTCGTATATATGCGTGTTCTGCAAATGTATCCTCTCTTGCGTACTCTTTAACAAGCGGAAACATTTTCTTAATCATTCTTATTATGTAAGAAGGAAGAACCGCTTTCATATCCATGCCATTGCGTGCATAAGTTATATAAAGCTTTTCTGATGTCTTTGTCATAATAAGGTATAAATAAAATCTCTGAATAAACGCTTTTTCCCTGACTGACATTGATAATGATACGTCCATACCCTTAAGCCTGTCCCTGTCTGTTTCTGAAAGAACGCTTCTGTTGTCGTTTTTTTTTGGAACATACCCATCATTAACGCCCGCAAAGAACATTACCTTTATATTATCAAGTCTTGTTCTCTCAATATCACCTATTACAACGCAGTCGTTAGCCGGAGGTATAAGTCCTATCTTAATCTCCTCCAATCCAGATGCCATAATATGATTGTATTCTTTTAATGTAACCTTCTCACTGCCTAATAATTCAACTATCTTATCTAATAGTTCTATTATCTTCTTATATATCTGTCCATATTCTTCACTATCCACATCTATAGATGACAGCTTTCTTTCACAATCAAGTCCGGCTATGAATTCATATAAAGCCCTGGTAATGGCAGCTACATTTCCATCTGCCTCCTTAATATCTTTGTGAAGAACATCTATTGGAGTAATGACTTCGCGTCTTAATCTGTTAAGAAGTCCAAGGTCTGTATCTTCCCTTCCTGTCCTGAACTTTCTTATCCATTCATTGTTCCACTGCTTCCTGCCCTTTATGCCAACCGCAAGACAATAATTATCAAGAATATCTATCTCATCTCTTGTAAGTTGTGTAAATCCTGTTCTTAGATATCTGAACATACTGTCATAGGCATAATTTTTCTCGATAATATCAAGTACTGCGGTAATCATTTCCACTAAACAGTTATCTGTTATATGACGTTTCTGGTCTAAGAAAAATGGTATTTCATTCTGGGAAAATATATTAGCGGCAAGCTTTCCATACACACCAATATCACCTGTAACAACCGCTATATCACTGTATCTGTAGCCTGACAGACGTGTAAGCTCAAGTATCTTTCCTGTTATATACTGCAATTCGTCCTTCGGCGTTGTCCCTGCATACAAAGCTATATCATTTACTTCACCATTATAATGCCTGCTTCCAGCCCTGAATATATTCTTTTCAAGAAATGCAAGCTCCTTTGACGACCTAAAACGTGATATATTATCATCATAAATCATCACAGCATTTTCTATATTAATATGCTGTTCATCACATATCTTATACAAATGTGCCACTGTATCCTTAGTCATATAGAAAAGGTTCTCAATGCCCTCATTGACATTAACCTTCTCACTTGTATCTATAGTCAGTGCCACCTTAATATCCGTGCATATATCAAGAAGCAGACCAATAAGCCTGTACTGTACAGGCGTAAAGCCAGTAAAACCATCAAGTGCTATCACACTGTCTTTAAGCTTTTCTGACTCCTGCACTTTCCTGCACAGAAGATCAAGTATCTCCTCTGATGTAATGTAATTATCTTTTATAAAATTCCTAAATCCACTATAAACAACATTAATGTCACTTAATTTCATTCCAAGCAGACTGTTATTATCAACAGTTTTATTAATTTCATCTATCTTATCAACAGTTATATCATACTGTAACATCTCTGAAATGACTGATTTCATCTCAGCCACAAATCCGGTATTGGATATATTACCACTAAAGAATCGAAGTTCTTTCTTGTGCTGTTCTAATATTCTTCTTACTATAAGATTCTTTCCTGTATCATCAAGAACCGGATAGTCAGAAGCCCCGACCTCCTCAAATACTCTATAAGCAAGCCTTTCAAAGCTTATGACATCTATATTAAGAATTCCCTTTCGTGGGTGAAGCTCAACTACACGCTTCTGTGTTGCCATAGTGTACTGCTCTGGCACGATAATTATATAATCTGTGTCTGGATTGTTAATCGACTCCTCTATTATTGAACTATATAAATATGTTGACTTGCCAGCACCCGATCCTCCAAGTATAAGTTGTAATGACATAATAATCCTCATTTCCGTGCACATTTTTATTCAATGAAACTCATTTAAGTATACCATATATAAGTTCTATTTATATATGAATGCTCATATATTTTATCAAAATAAATGTGTGTTATATGAGGGGGATATATGAGCGGTTCAACCAGGATTGTGGTAATTCCACTTAAGAAACTGATAATTATGGTATGCGTAATTGCTGCTCTTATTATATTAGCGGCAATATTTATATTTGGCGGAAGCAGTTCAGATGCTGCCAAAAGTACAGGTGTTAATATAAGCACCAGCACTGACACAGTAAAAAAGAATACATCTTGTCCTACATATTCACCAGGTGTATACACTTCCTCAATACTTCTTAATGGTACTCCTATAGATATTCAGGTTACAGTTGACTCCGACAATATCAACAATATCGAAATGGTTAATCTTTCAGAGTCCGTGCAGACTATGTATCCTATGCTTAATTCTTCATTTGATGAGATAAAGACCGCTGTTATCAACAACGGCTCAACAGATAATATCACCTACAATGCAGGTAGTAAATATACAGCAACTATGCTGTTATCAGCTATAGACAGTGCACTTGCCAAGGCAAGGAACTAACTGCGTAAAGCATTTAAGTCTTTCAGATAAACTTTTTACATCAGACACAGCCGTCTGTAACACACTTTCTATACAGACGTATGTAAAAACTTCGGGTAATCTATATCCAGTTTGTTCATAGATCACCCGAAGTTCTATTTTAATTATTAGTTCTCAAAATAACTTATCCCGTCATCATTACTCACATTAATAAAGCCTGCATAACCTCTTTCTTCAAGCTTTCCTAAGAACTTGCCCATCTTCTTTGGCTTAACATAAAGTGAACATATCTTGCCTTCTGCCCTGTACTTTTCTGCAAGCTTATAAGCTGCTGTAAGCTCACCCTCATCGTACATTACCGCTATCTTATTACCCTTATTAGGAAGGTCAATTCCGTGTTCCATAAGTATAGAGAATATTCTCTCAAATCCGATAGAAAATCCTACTGCACTTACCTGCTGTCCTAAGAACTTGCCAATAAGGTTATCATATCTTCCCCCACCAGCAATAGCGCCCTTAAAATCAATGCTTTCAACCTCAAATACAGTTCCTGTGTAGTATCCCTGTCCTCTTACTAATGAAAGGTCGAATACAACATTGAACTCACCATTACAAAGCTCATTAACTGACTTCATAATATATTCAAGACTTTCTGCTGGTGCTTTATCTACAAGAATATCTTTAACTGACTCTAAAGAAATCTCCTGTGGATTACTTACATTTGCAAGAAATCCTGTAAACTTAGCTATAGCTGCTTCTGCGAATTCCTTCTCCTCAAGTTCATTCTTAACACCTTCAAGACCAATCTTATCCATCTTATCAAATGTTATACATACACTGTCAAGCTGGCTTTCTTCAAATCCACAGTCCATAAGAAATGCTCTTAAAAGTCGTCTGTCATTAACTTTAACCTTAAAGTTCTTCATTCCTATAGCCTTAAGTGCTTTAGTTGTTATAAGTATAAGCTCAACCTCTGAATCTCTTGAATCAGAACCTATAATATCTATATCACACTGTACGAATTCTCTTAATCTGCCCTTCTGTGGACGTTCTGCCCTGTACACTCTGTCCATCTGTATACACTTCATTGGAAGTGTAAGCTTATCCTTATTATTAGCAAAATATCTGCTTAAAGGAAGTGTAAGGTCATATCTTAAGCCCATATCCGCAAGAACATTTTCATTCTGTGAAGTAACTCCGCTTGCAAGTGCCTTGTCAAGCTTGTCGCCTCTCTTCATAATCTTAAATATAAGATTAAGGTTTTCTCCACCATCACTCTTATCAAGATTTTCAATATCTTCAATAACCGGAGTTGTTATATGTTCAAAACCATTCTCTACATATACTTTTAATATTTCATTCTGGAGATAATCTCTTATCTCTACTTCATTAGGAAGATAATCATTAGTACCTTTTACAGATGTAATCTTCATTCCATTGTCCTCCATTATTACAATTATTACACAATAACTCCCACCATTATATGTGGCGGGAGTTACTTAAACACATTCAATTAACAATTATGCTTCGTCTATAGCTTTACCTATATCGTGACGCATATATTTATTATCAAAATCAACCCATTCTGTCGCTTCATAAGCATTAGCACGGGCTTTCTTTAAATCCTCACCTAATGCTGTTACGCCAAGAACTCGTCCACCATTAGTAACAACCTTGCCTTCTTCGTTGAACTTAGTACCAGCGTGGAATAAAAAGTATGAATCTTTACCCTTGAAATTCTCCATACCTGTTATCTCAAAGCCCTTCTTGTACTCAAGTGGGTAACCGTCTGATGCAAGAACTACGCATACACACGCATTATCAGTAAACTTAAGATCTATCTTATCTAATGTTCCGTCTATGCACGCTTCAAATACATCAATTATATCATTCTCCATTCTTGGAAGAACAACCTGTGCTTCAGGATCACCAAATCTTGCATTATATTCAAGTACCTTAGGACCTTCTGGTGTAAGCATAAGTCCAAAGAATATAACACCCTTAAATGGTCTTCCCTCTGCCTTCATCGCATCAACTGTTGCCTGATATATGTGTGCCTTGCAGAAATCATCAACTTCCTTAGTATAAAATGGTGATGGTGAGAAGTTACCCATACCACCTGTATTAAGCCCCTGATCTCCGTCCTTGGCTCTCTTATGATCCTGTGCAGAAGACATTATCTTTATCGTATTACCGTCAACAAATGAAAGAACTGAAACTTCACGTCCTGTCATAAATTCTTCTACTACAATTGTATTACCTGCTGAACCGAACTTCTTGTCAAGCATAAGCTCGTCTACACCGTCAAGTGCCATCTGCTTGTCTTCACATATAAGAACGCCCTTTCCAAGTGCAAGACCATCAGCCTTAAGAACGATAGGATACTTAGCTGTTTCAAGATACTTCTTAGCTTCATCAGCAGATGTAAATGTCTCATATGCTGCTGTTGGTATATTGTATTTCTTCATAAGGTCCTTAGAAAATGCCTTTGAACCCTCAAGTATAGCTGCATTCTTTCTAGGTCCGAATACCCTTAAACCTTCCGCCTCAAATGCATCAACAATACCGCCAACAAGTGGATCATCCATACCAATTACAGTAAGGTCGATTACATTTTCCTTAGCAAATGCAACAAGCTTATCAAATTCCATAGCTTTAATATCAACACATTCCGCAACCTCAGCAATACCTGCATTACCAGGTGCACAATATATCTTATCAACCTTAGGGCTCTGGCTTATCTTCCAGCATATGGCGTGCTCACGTCCACCGCTGCCTACAACTAAAACCTTCATCTGTTCTTCCTCCAATATAATCTAGTCTTTCTAGTTATCATGTTCATTAGCTATCTTGTTAATAGCGGCAGGCAGTAACTTCCATTCTGCCTGTTCCATAACTCTCTTTTGAAGAATTTCTGGTGTGTCACCATCTTTAACTTCAACAGCTTTCTGGAATATAATCTCTCCTGTATCCATTCCTTCATCTACATAATGCACCGTTGCACCTGTAACCTTAACACCTTTGGCAAGTGCAGCTTCGTGAACACGAAGTCCATAAAAGCCTACGCCGCAAAAAGATGGGATGAGTGATGGGTGGATATTAATAATTCTATGGCTGTATTCGTGTACCATTTCTTCTGGAATTTTAACAAGGAAGCCCGCAAGCACAACAAGGTCTACATTAAGCGAATTAACCTTTTCAAGAAGTGCTTTATTAAATTCATCTCTTGTAGCATAATCCTTAGGTGATACACAATAAGCTGGTATTCCGTTCTCTTTAGCTCTTGTAAGAGCATAAGCATTAGCATTATTACTTATAACAGCAGCAATCTGTGTATTAGTAATTGTCTTGTCCTTTACACCATCAATTATAGCCTGAAGATTAGTTCCACCTCCAGATACCATAACAGCTATTCTTAGCATAAAGTTACTCCCTTCTCACCTGCTTCAATATTACCGATAACATAAGGTGTCTCACCAGCAGCTTTAATAGCTTCCATAGTTGTATCTACGTCCTCAGGGGCTACTGCAAGTACAAGACCAATACCCATATTAAATGTGTTATACATCATATCTTCTTCAATCTCGCCATCTGTCTGTAACATCTTAAAGATTGGAGGAACTTCATAGCTGTCTTTCTTTACAACAGCTCTTACACCATCTGGTAACATTCTTGGAATGTTCTCATAGAAGCCGCCACCTGTGATATGGCTGCATCCCTTAACACGAACTCCTGCGTTCTTAATAGACTTCATAGTCTTAACATATATCTTAGTTGGAGCAAGTAAAGCCTCTCCAAGTGTCTTGCCAAGTGAATCGTAATATGTATTAAGTGACTCTTCTGTTATTGTGAATACACTTCTTACAAGTGAAAATCCATTAGAATGAACACCACTTGAAGCAATACCGATAAGTGTATCGCCCGGCTTAATATTCTCACCTGTTATAAGGTCTTTTCTATCTACAACACCTACAGCAAATCCAGCAACATCATATTCATCTACTGGCATAAGTCCTGGGTGTTCTGCTGTTTCACCTCCGATAAGTGCACATTCTGACTGACGGCAGCCCTCTGCTACACCACCTACGATTGTTGCAATCTTTTCTGGATAGTTCTTTCCACATGCAATATAGTCAAGGAAGAAAAGAGGTTCTCCACCTGCACATACAACATCATTAACACACATTGCAACTGCATCAATACCGATTGTATCGTGCTTATCCATAATAAAAGCAAGCTTAACCTTTGTTCCACAGCCATCTGTTCCTGAAAGAAGAACCGGGTCTTCCATCTGCTTAATCTTCTCAAGTGAAAATGCACCTGAAAATCCACCGATACCACCTAACACTTCCGGTCTGAATGTAGACTTGACCGCATCTTTCATTAATTCAACTGACTTGTAACCTGCTTCGATATCAACACCAGCATTCTTGTAATCCATTGTAATCCTCCATTCTTACGCAACTTATCTGCGAATAACTATGTATGCTTTATAAGCACCATTTTATAATTTAACGACAATCTGATATTTTAATTACTTTGCGTAATTCTTGTATCCTACTTCCTGAAGTCTTGCATCTTTAGCCTGAACACTTTCCTTTAATTCCTTAGTATAATTCTTAAGTCTTTCAAGAAGCTGTTCATCTGATGTCGCAAGAATCTTAGCTGCAAGAATACCTGCATTAGCACCACCATTAATAGCAACTGTTGCAACAGGAATTCCTGTTGGCATCTGTACTATTGAATATAACGAATCTCTACCACCTAAAGAAGTTGTGTGCATTGGAATACCAATAACTGGCATAGGGAATATTGCCGCACACATTCCTGGCAGATGTGCTGCCATTCCTGCTCCTGCAATGATAACCTTGAATCCTTTCTGTTCTGCTGTCTTCGCATATTCAAAGAATACATCTGGTTCTCTGTGAGCAGAGATAATTGTCATCTCATATGAGATACCTAACTTGTCTAATATGTCTGCTGCCTTTGCCATAACAGGCATATCAGAATCACTACCCATAACTATTCCTACTAAAGCCATGTTTAACTTCCTCCATTCTGATAGAAATACAACTATCATCTTAAAATAATATTAAATCACTTATTATTTCATATTATCTGATAAATCATCCATCTGGATAATTAAACAGATAATATAATACAATACCTATAATATTCTACTTTGTTTTAGATATATCGTCAAGGAATTTAACATAAACCGTGTTATTGAACAAATGTCTGTTTTAATCTTCAAACGGTTCGTTAAGCATATCAGTTCCTGAAAGCACAAATCTTCCATTTTCTATTATGCTTGTTTCTTTTCCTGAATAGTCTACAACTGATATTCTTCCAATTTCATCATATGGAATTGTAATATCTGTATGACAATTGTAATATGCCTTGTCAGGCTCACTCTTTCTTAATAAAGACACCTCATTATCCCTTGAGATTATCTCCTTGCCATCAGGATTGAACACTGCAACATCCTCTGACCTTGAATAGCACGTATCACCAAGTGCAAAATGTGGTCCCATTTTCTCAACAATAAGAATTGGAAGTAGATACACAATATCATATCTGTTCGCTGACACATATGCTGTAGTATTAGTTCCTATTGCAAATTCACCGATTGGAAGTGTATTGTGGTTAAACAGGACATTTTCTTTAAATATATCCTTACAACGCTTCTCATCCTCATAATTATCACACATATAATCCGTGACAAAACCATCTTTAAAATGCACCTTAAGGTTCTTGAAATTAATGTCGTTAAGATATACCTTGCTTACATTAAGCACGCCCTCTGTTCCCTTAAGGACTGGCGATGTAAATACTTCACCAAGCGGTATATTAACATCTGCAAGGCAGTTCTCAAATACTGTCTGCTTACTGCCATCATTAACCTTCATTATAGATACTTTCATATCCGTTTCATTGCCGTTACAGCCTTTGACCCTGACATACTCTGCTGTATCAAGCACATCTATAATTCTCTGCTGGACAACCTTGTACTTGTCATAATCAAGAGTATTTATCTTGACAATCTCATCAAAAATCTCAGTGAACTTGTCGCCTGCCTCTGGTGATGGATAAGCTATTATAGTAAAGCTTCTCTCCTCGCCTTTAATATATGAATTAACTATAGCTCCTGATTCATTATTATATTTGACTATAAGCTTCTGCTGTTTATCATCAAGATGATAACATTCTTTAGCATCATCTGGCTCAAATGGCTTCTCACCAAATACTTCCATAACAGCAGGACCGCCGTGTACATCGGCAAGTTCTTTATGCTTTTCATACGCATTTTTTAATGCACCAAGCTTTCTCTCAACAAAATCTCCGTCAAGATAGAGTGCATTATCAAATCTATGGTCAAATTCCATCTGTTTATTAGGACTTGCACCATAATAGCCTATCTTAATATGCATACGCTTGTTAATTGAATTAACTGCCGCCCTGTATATAGTAGGCTTAAGCCCCATTGCCTCAAACTGCTTTATCTCTTCTCTTACAAGTCTTTCAAAGCCTACGCAGTATCTGATATTGACAGTCTGCTTCTTCTCTAACGGCTTATTGCCAAGAATAAATCCCTTTCGGTATCCTTCTGTAAATGTTGCCGCCATATCTTTTATCTGCTGTTCAGATAATGAGTTCAAATGCTGTGCCATTTTAATTTCATTATCAGTAATATATTCCCCATATCTGTACAGATATCTTAAATCATTCAAATCGCTGTCCATAATAATTCTTACAGCAAAATCCAGTGATGGGTCTATAAGTTCCCTTATCCTGTATTCAATATGGTCATCACTGTAATCACTTACATACCAGTAGACTGCTTCCTTAAGATGCTTATAATCAGCCTCTGTATTATCAGCCGCACAGTCCTTAACTATGCAGTAAAGCTCAATAAACAGCTCAATAAGTGCTGTTGCATCTGCTAATCTTCGCTCATACATATATACAATCAGACCCCTGATTTCCATATATACCATTGAGAATAATCTTCCGCACTGCTCTCCAAAGCACCTAACACTAACTCTTGGATTAGCATAACTTGTATTATAGGCTTCTCCTGTCACATCTTTATATAAAGCCCTGTTATATTCGCCAAGCTCCTCTAATGAAGCGTTATCAAATGCTTTGCCAGCTATATCATTCTTGAGCTTATCCATAAGCAGTATAAACGCCGATACATTTTTAAAATAATCAGCATAACTGGCAGCACCATAATCTGACAGCTCATCATCTTTATTAATCTCTGATATTCTTTCTATTGCAAGCGAATATCTTTCTTCTATATTATCATCAAACATATTAATCTCCATTTCTATAATAAATATATATATTAATATCCATTACTATATATATAACAATCATATTATTTTACATTGTCACACAACAAATGTACTAATCTCTAATACTGCACAACTATCATATTATTCTTTATTGTTACACAAAAATATATTAGCAATTACACTATACCCATAAGGAATACCGCTGCCATAAATACTGCGAGTATTCCACATAACAGTGAGCCCACCTTTGATAAAGTATAGAATTTATCATCTTCCTTAAAGCTAAGAAGCCCGATTACTGAACCTATTATTGAAAATAACAGACTTAACAATCCAAGACTTCCTACCTTTAAACCTGCATATCCTTCAGCTTTGTAGGATAAATACACGCCATATATTAAGGAAGCCAATGCAAGCAGACCCATTATGGTAGATATTATTCCACCAAGCGACTGCCTTTTATCCGAAAATTTGTATTTATTAAATAATTTCACGCTTAATCCTCTCTTCTAATAATTTTGCACCAGACTGCATATATGATATATCCTGTCAGTCCTCCCAGACAATTTAATATCAAATCATCTACATCGCAGCTTCCAACCATAGTTATAAGCTGTGTAAGCTCTATTGCCAAAGAAAGACTAAATGAATATAAAGTTGTTGCTATTAATTTAATTCTTCTATGAGATAACACTGGAAGAAATATTCCAAAAGGAATAAACGCAACAACATTTCCTATAATATTAAGTCTTGCTATTCTTCCAAGTGAATCATTGTCTAATATATATTTCCAGAACCTTTTTATTTCTTTAAAAGGTTCGAGATTGTATATGTGTCTTGTCTGCGATGTTCTTCCCATTGACTCAGCAAAGAATACAACGTATATAAGCAGACACATATATATAACAAAAATTATCCATTTCATAGCATTATGAAACTTCTGCTTATTCATAATCTCTCTCCACACAATATAATATGCCTGACATACCATTGCAACGCACTGTTAAAGCATTGCAATAATATATCAGGCAGTATATACATTTAAAATAATATATCTGATTTATGTGCAAGAAGTCTTGCTCCATTAACTATCATCATAACACCAACTCCAATACCAAAAGCGATTGTTACAATTCCAAACACAAGATTTGATACGCCAACTGACTTCATTTTTTTATATAATTTTTCTTCCACAACAATCCTCCATTCCTGCCAGATTAATAAACTCAAACTGACTGATTAATTACGTACCCCATATTGTTCATAATAAGCATCTATAGCTGTCTTTAACTTATCGTCAATGACAACCCTGCCTTCACATTCTTTATTATAAAGATGTTCTACAACATCTGCCATTGAAACAATTGCACTTGTCTCAAAGCCATATCTTTCCTTAATCTCATCTAACGCGCTCACCTTGCCGCCAAGACCTACTTCCATACGGTTAAGTGATACCATAAGACCGATAATTGTAACATCAGCTGCTCCTCTTACCTTAGGAACTGTCTCTTCCATTGACTTACCTGATGTTGTAACATCTTCTATCATAATAACTCTGTCGCCATCTTTTAACTTGCTTCCAAGAAAACTTCCCTTATCTGCACCGTGGTCCTTTTCTTCCTTACGGTCTGAACAATAACGCACTTCCTTACCATAAAGCTTAGCATAAGCAACGGCTGTAACTACGCTGATTGGAATTCCCTTATATGCTGGTCCAAAAAGCACATCAAAATCATCACCATATGTCTCGTGAATTGCCTTAGCATAATACTCGCCAAGACGCATAAGCTGTGTACCTGTTACATATGCACCTGCATTCATAAAAAATGGTGACTTTCTTCCACTCTTTAATGTGAAATCTCCAAACTTTAACACATCACTCTCAACCATAAAATCTATAAATTCCTGCTTGTATGCTTCCATTGTATCTAAAACCTCCTGTATATGCGGCTTCGCACTGTTATTGTTATATTGGGTCTATTCTAACATAAAACTTTATTGGTTTCAATGTGTATTTGCATTATCAACACGCTCTGCGTTGCTTGGTGAAAATTATTTTAAATCTGTAAAATATTACAGACCATTTGTTTGTTTTGTGTTATAATATTTATAATCATTTCAAACTAAAAAATCCATGCATTTGCATAATTACAAATGCATGGATTACATTCATCTTAGCTTCAGAGAATAATAAAGTTCTATTATAAAGTTCTATTTCGATTTATTCACAATCGTTTCTTTTACTTTTTACTGTTAATCCTGTCATTATTGTTAAAGCTGACATAAGCAGTATCAACCAAAGTCTTATGTCTGTTGTATCTCCTGTCTTTAAGGATGCATTACTATCTACATCACTCCGACTGTTTTCGACATTGTTATCTTCCACTTTATTATCTTCCAGCTTATTATCTTCTTCGGTTGTGCTTCCAGCAACGGTGAAATAAGTAGCTGCTGAGCCATCGGTCCATGCAATTTCAAATGTATGCTTTCCAGCTGGCAAGGTTTTAAGATACTCAGTCTTCAAGGTAATTATTGTTGAACCTTCTGTTACTGTATAGTTCTTTACGTCTATAACTACACCATCAACTCTTACCTCTTTGAACTTGGCAATTGCCCCGTCTCCTCTGATTACAAGGCTGCCATCTGTATTGGTATTCTGTGTCCATGTGCTTTCAGCACCATCTATAATCTTATATGCTGGTAACTCTAATTTCTTGATTTCTTCTTTTTCAAGAATCGCGCCACAAGTTTCACATTCCTTATGTCTGCTTCCTGCTGTTTCTACAGTTGCAGGCTTGTCTATAATCCAGTCTCCCAAAGTATGTCCTGACGCCTCAATAACCTTGCTATCCTTTACTTCTTCACAGTTCCTGCAATGGATTGACTTGCTTCCTGTTTCTGTGCAGGTTGGCTGTTTGTCTACTGTGTAATCAGTATTCCATACGTGTCCGTTTGCAGCTATATCCTTTATCTCTATATATCTGCAGATATCACATACACGCTTTACGCTTCCTCTACCCATACATGTTGGTGCTTTAACCTTCTCCCACTTACCAAAACTATGACCGGTGGCTGGAATCTCCTCCTGTGCCTTAATTATTGTATTACATACCAGGCAATGGATTCCTGCTGCCTTTCCAGCAGTAGTACAGGTTGCTGCTACTGCGGCGTCCTCTGCTTCTGTGTGACCAGTAGCAGGAATTGTCTCTTTCTCAGTTTCCCTGCAGCGGCTGCACTTTCTTGCCTTAACTCCACTCTCTGTGCAGGTTGATGGCTTAGTTACTGTCCATTCACCTGTGAAATCGTGACCTAATGCCGGTATTTCTATGCTTTCTGTTATCTCTTTTCCTTCTTCATCTAACAGCTTGTCACATCCGGTACAGGTATAATACTCAATATGTCCTGGTATAACACAGGTTGCTTCTCAATAATGCTGCTCATTCGGCAGCATTATCGAAAAAAAATTGCATAAATAGGATTTTTTTGACAGAATTCGGAATATTTCAATTATACCGGAGTGTACAGTCCTATTGCCGCACCCACCAGTGCAAATGCTGCATATGCACGATATAAATTCATTCCCACAATATATCCATTAAATGTTCCATAGAAAGCGGCACCTGCAATACCAGCTATTCCACCTAATACAGCACCTGCTAATACACTGACTACAAGCATAGTATTTATATTGCTGAACTTTTTACTTTTTAATTCCGTTTTATCAGCCTCTATTTCCTTAAAGTACTTCCCGTATTCCCTAGGAATTGTCAAATATATTTTTTCAGCCTCTGCCTTCACTATCACTCTGTTAGTGAGCCACCTGTAATACCTGTTAGTTTTAAGATAAATCTTTTCACCATTATTTTCAGTTTCTGATTTTCTTCTGGTCTTGTCACATATTATATGTTCAATACTTTCTTCTTTGCCACTTTCATTCTTAAAAGTCATACCAATTAATTCTGCCTGTCTGCTTGAAATATAAGCCACTGGCAATGCATATATTATAAATGCCACAATATAAGTCAAAAGTGGATTTAATAGTGACACTCCATCTATAACGCACAATACTGCGTAGATAAGCATTATTATTGTGATAATAAATGTAAAATTCAATAAATATTTCTTGTTCATATTCTCCCCTCCTAATCTTTCTGTTTTCTATCACCTTTCAGTATTTTTATGTACTTTTTAATTATTTGAACTCTCTCAACAAGCTTAAATTTTCAAAAAACTATTTTTTTTGTGCATAGGACTGTAACCATAAGTCTATATGTCCACATTCTTCACATAAATATGCATCTATGCCTTTTTCTGATTTTTTATCATATTTATTTTTCTTAATCTCGTCAGCAACCTTTACCTTCCAAATCTGGTTAGCTATAAGCGCCATTTTAACCATTTTCTGACTTCCACAATTAGTACATTTCATTAAAATTTCTCCCCTTTATCTGATATAAACTTTATATTAGTTTATATCTGTTTCTTATCTGTCTAATCTATTTCTATTAATTCGATGAATTCTCAGCTCAGCGAAATAATATTTATTATCATATGCACTAACACAGGACATAATATATCTTGTGTCTTTGCCTGTATATACGCCAGTCCAAGTCCCATAAAAAATAGCGGTATTACTGCTAATATCTGACTGAATTCCATATTCAGAAAAATCGCTATATCACAGTGGTAAAGAGCAAATATTAATGCCGAGAATACCACCGCACATTTAACACCTGCAATATTTTGTATAAATGTGTATATGTTCTTTCTAAATATTATTTCTTCAACAAATGGTCCTGCAAACACAACCACTATATATGTTATCAACGTATTATCAGCTACATCTTTATTAATCATTTGCTGATTATCACTTTGTCCTACTCCTATACCAGACAAAATAATTGCCGATATTACCATTGTTATAATAACAAAAGCTGATGTATATGCAATATATTTTAAATAATCTTTATTTAAGCATTTTATGCAATCTAAAATGTACTGCCTGTACACGATTATAAATACCAGCATAAAACTTCCATAAAATATAATCTCAAAATATTTGTCCCAGAATAGATTATTATTGTATATTTTTGCTAATAATGCATTAGACCAATTCGTCTGGAAAATAATTGTTAATGCAAAATATACTATCACGATTATGTAATTGTAGACTACGGGAATATCTCTTTGCTTTATGTTCATTTCTTTTGTAATCATTAGTTTACTCCTGATTTAATTATAGTTGGAATATATAGTCTTACTAATTTGTTATTTATTTTCTTTGTTAATGTAACCCTAGCAAAGATAAGTGCCTGTTATCTAATTAAAGTATAACAGACACCCATTTTATTAATAATAAAAAGATGTTTAACTAATTTTTCTTGTTTGATACACAATACGTAGCATTTTCAAATGCCCATGCCAAAACAATTTTACTCAAACTTTCTTTATCAAATCCA
>OGHV01000539.1_pt1 | contig 26477 bp, 40 predicted proteins | sample 1571551 | NCBI WGS metagenome assembly OGHV01 (sample SAMEA2581960, study PRJEB24529) | metagenome | biome: Human gut stool | place: China | collected 2011 | reverse complement strand
ATTTTTTTATGCCGATTCAAGGCATGAAACGCTTGTAAGCTCCTGTGGTGCATCCGGTCACCGTGTCGCAGCTTTCGCAAGGTCTCCGACAGCCGAAAAAATAGCATCGTGCGCAGACCGTAGCAGCTCCGCAGATTCCGGAGACAGACATCCCCTGGCAGATTCCACATTTAAAACCGTTTCCAGCCGTTCCCCGGCATCCGATACGCTTTCCATAATGTCATATACATGACCGATCCCCAATTTTCGCATTTTGGCAAAATCCCCCTTGTAATATTTGATTGTACACCAAGACAGCGCAAACCGTCAATATACCCGTGCACATGATCCGACCGGATCCGGCAGAAGAGTAACACAAGTAGACCGCCAAACGGCAGCAGATCACACAGGACACGACAAAAAGACGGTTGTAAGCCGTCTTTTATCTGTTTTCAAGTTCAAAAATTGCCCACCGCAGGGCGGCAGTTGTCTCCGTGTCTTGCTCACGTTCTGCACGCTCTAATAGTTTGTAAAGTCTTTCAAGGTTCTTTTCTTTCATCCTGGTGACCTCCTATTTTTAATTTTTAGGTAAATTCCACCCATAAAACCGCCGCCGGTAGTGATCCGGCTGGCATCCTCTGCGGCGGCTGTCAAGGTTCAAAATCTATAATTCCTAAATAAAATTGATCTTTAAAGTTATTAAAAAAATGATCTTTTAAATCTGATAATGTTTTTTCTCCATTTTTTAACGCTTCAAAATCACTCAACACCATTTCATCAGTATAATTTGCAAATTTATTATAACTGATTGATATTCTAAATTTTTCTCCAGATTTTACCCAACCCAAACGACCGGAATTTTTAGCAACTGGATATACACCTATTACATAACCATATAAATCTTTATAATCTTTTGTGTTTTTATCGTGCCAATCCTCTAGTTGTATTTCTGTACCGTCAGGCATTGCCGAAATTTCTATAATTTTCATTTTCTCGTTCCTCCATATTTTCAATTTTCCCCGTTTCCAGGGTAAAAGCAAGCCGGGACTCGATCCCGGTTGTAAGCCTGTCTTACTTGCTTAATTCTTTATAATATCTGATGATTTACCCGGCAGCAATGACGGAAACTAAAGCGGTTATAATTTCCATGTCGTACACCTATTATTCAGCCTTTCTTGCGTGTTTTTCAAGTTCCCTGAAAAGCAAATGGCAAGCTATTTTTTCGGATTCTTCCTCGGTGTATTTTGCTTTTTCTTCTTCTGCCTGCTCCAAGATTTTTCCCACCCAGTCGGATGCAGAACGCAAATAAATTTCATCAGATACAGGGAAAGCGGTTGGAAGTCCTGACATCCAGTCAATAAATAATTCTTGGCGGCTCATTCTCCTGCAATCATATTTTACTTTTTCAATGTAAAATGCGTTCATGATATCTTTACAAATATCGTTGTATTCTTTCTTCGCTTCCCTGCCGTTAAAGGTATAATATTCTTCCGCTGATTCGTAAGCGTCAATAATTTCCTTTTTTATGTTCTCCATTGCCTTTTTACAATTTGTTTTCAACATATTGCTTTTACCTTTTCACCCGTGTTATAATTTGGGTGCCTTTCTTTTTGGGTGCCGCTCGGAAGTCTTGCAGGATGCCGGGCGGCTTTTTTATTTGTTGAGATAACTATAACAGATATAAGGCACAAAAGCAAGATGCAATAATATACAAATATAAGGCACAAAATAAGCTCTTTTGTTGTGCAAAATATATAAGGCACAAAAACATGATTATATTATAGTAGATAAAAAATAATATTGACATATAAGGCACAAACAAATATAATAAAGATACATTTATATAAGGAGGTGCAAACAATGGAGCGAAAAACTACAGATGCAACAAGAAAAGCGATTTACAAATACGACAACAAATTTGAACGGGTGAATTGCCGTTTTGCAACTGGCACAAAAGACCGCATCAATAAATTAGGTTATAAGAGTGTAAATGATTTTATAAAATTAGCTGTTGCGGAAAAACTGGAGCATGACGAAAAAATATTAAAATAAGGCACAAAAACATATTGACATATAAGGCACAAAATGCTATAGTGATATCACGATATCAAACAAGTGATATCACACTAATGATGTCATGATATCACACAAATGATATCACAAAAAACTAATGATATCACATAAATGATATCACAAGAAAAGGAGGTGCTAAAATGGCGGAAACATTTAACCAAATGATTAGATTCCCGAAAGACCTAGAACCGCAGATCAAAGCGCAAGCAGAAAAGAACTGTGTAAGTGTCAACCAGTTTGTTATAGGTGCCGTGATTGCAGCATTGCAACCAGTACAGCCGCAGACAGTAACAGAGCAACCGAAAGAAACACCCGTGACAGGCTCTAAAAGCCCCATAGACGAGAAAATCGCACTCATGCAGGCAAATGAACGGCTACACGCTTTACAAGCCAAAACAGCGGCAGAAAGAGCCGCTAGAGAGCATGGAGAAGTTAAACCAGTTATAAAACATCCTCCGAAATGGGCAGGCTTACCCGGACAGCGGCCAGACGAAAGCAATGTTGAATGGGTAGAACGCAAGAGGAAAGAAGCGGAAGAAATTTATAAGCAAGGTATGGAACGAATACAAAGAGAAAAGGAGCAGAAAGCATGACAGGAACACCAGAGCAGATCACAGCAAAGAAAGCCGCCCGGATCGTATCGACTTGTAGAGCGTTTTTCCCGTGGTATGAACCGCAGATAAAAGACAAATTCGAGCGGCAAGCGTGGGAAGAGTTAAAAGCCAAAGTTATCCCAGAGGTGGAAAGCTACACAGATGCTGCACAACTGATAGCGGATCGGCAGAAATTCGCAGACAAAACGTTGTTGCAAAAAATATTTATCAGGGCGTGCAGTCTTCGGTCACTGGATCCGGAATACCACAGAAATTTGGTACAGAAAAAGAAACAATTAGAGGACGAGCGTTGGAACCGATTACAGGACAGGCGGAAAAGATACAGTACATATTGTTAAAAATGAAAGGTTAAAAGGTGGCAAAAATGAGAAAAACAGTAGTAAACGAGTATGGAGTAAACATTGATTATGATTTGTCGGTATCTTTTATGGATGACGATTTGCGAGAGGAGATACACGGAGATCTTGCACCGTGCACAGATCAGCAATTTTTTGACGAGTATGCAAAACGGCACGAGCAAAAATTTAATGAGGTTTGGGAGCTGGCAAAAGAAAACCCTTGTTATTAAATATTCAGCGGAGCCGAAAAGCTCCGCTTTTTTGCATTGGAGTAAAAAGATGAAAGATAATATACTACCAAGAATCTGCAGAACGTGCGGAAACAGCTTTTTAGGTGGTCCAAGGGCGTTTTACTGCCCGGAATGCAGAGAGGAGCGAAAAAAAGAGCAAAGCAAGAAATATAAAGAGTGCATAAAACACGGCTCTATAATTACGCTCGGATCTGTTATACAGTGCGAGTCTTGCGGATGTGATATAATTAAATGCAGCGGCTTACAAAGATTTTGCCCTCAATGCGCTAAAAAACATTTAAAAATAATTGATAATAAACAATCTGAGGATTGGAATAAAAAGAACAAAGAAAAAGTCAAGAAATCGAAAAAAATATATATCGATAAAAAGCAATCAACCGGAATACATAAAAATAGCGGCATCCCTGGTGTTAATTGGGACACTGTAAAAAATAAATGGATTGCTTGCGTATCTGTTAATCACAGGCAAATCAAGATTGTGACCACATCAAACATAAATGTAGCAAAATCGGCAAGAGAGGAGGCGCAAAAAGCAAAAGAATCCGGATTATTAACAGATGATTTTATAAACATATTAAAATCAAAATATCGTAATCTATAAGCAGGTGTAACAGCCTGCTTTTCTTGATCTATTTTCACTGTGACATTTTAATGTGCTAAATTTTGTAGACAAATTGTAGACATTTTGTAGACGCAGATTAAATAAAAGGAGATTAGATAAAATAAAGGTTAGATAAAATAAAAGTAAATAAGTGCAGAAAGACATTGTATAACCAAGTATATATAAATACTAGAGCCGACCAGCTGCCACCATGTACCCATCTGCAAAAATTACCTGTCTGTCTGTCAAAAAATCCCATTTGTCAAATTTACACGGATGATATTTTTTAATCGCATGATTTTTATTTGATCAGGATCACCGGCAGACATACCACCATAACAAATTGTCAAATGCGTAAAAGGTTGTTGTGGATTTATAAATAGGTCTTGTGGTATGATAAAAGCAGTTAGGGAGCCGACGTTAACACGGTGCGAGTGACAGCGGTACAGATCCAACCCCCTCTGGATACGCAGCCGCCCAGATTGTAACCAAGACCACCGGAGCCGACAGACCAGAACCGATCAGAAGTCACTAGCTGATCACTTTTATAAATTTATGTTTTACATGATCTGCGGAGGAGATCAAAAAACATAGGTTTATTGAGTGATGCTTGTGATTTTTTTATTGCAGATTTTTAGGAGGTGTAGAGCATGGAAAAAGTCGAAAATACAGAAACATCCCAGGTATATGAGAACGATATGGAATTATACCTTTCCCAGTTCTGCAAGGATCAGAAAATCGAGGATATCAGACAAGAGTCTCAGAGCGTCTGGAATGCTGCACTTATGTATATCAAACGGCATGCATTTAATGAGCCTGACTGTCTTAAGTCTAAATCCCTTGTAAATACTACTGGATCATTTACAGGTGGAGTAAGTAACTATAATGCTTATAACTATGACTTAGTTAATCGTATATGTGATTATTATATATATATGTGTATGATGTATGACAAAGAAGTATCTGCAATAGGGTTTAGCTTATTAACAGGCATAGACAGATATACAATAGCTACTTGGAGAGATGAGGGCACTAAATTAAGTCCATCGTGTTCTGACATCGGCAAAAAGATATCGGATTTTCGTGAAGAGTCTTTAAGCGCAAAGTTGGCCACGGCAAAGCGTAACCCTGTCGGGATCCTGGCAATTCTAAATCGTCACTACGGGTGGAATCTTCCGGGAGTATCGAGAGAGCAACAGAACCACAAGCAAGCGTTGACCGCTTCGGATCTGCCACAGTTAGGTGGTCAAATAAGACAAAATACATCAATGTTGACCGATTCCGGAGCGTATGACGATAGCAACGTAGATGCGAATGAGTAGCAACAACTTTAGAAACGTGCAGAAATATGGGATAGTTAAGGATGTATCAATAAAGACTGCGTGAAAGATTAGTTTAACGCATAGTTAAAAATCCATATAACACACCGGGGGAGGGGGTCTGACAGGATCAGCGAACAGACCCTACTTAGTCCCTCAAATTTCCTCAAAAATAAAAAAGACCAATTAAGGAGAATAGCCGTGATACCATTCATTCAAAAAGATAAGGCTATTACAAATGCTAGAAGATATTTTAAAAGATATGGATATCGTGTAGTTGGCAGTAAGACAACTAACGCCTATGTGTATGTAAAAGCTGTCAGCTATTTAAAAAATCCGGTTATTGGGAGAGTAAGTCTCAATACGGGCACAGTGGTAGCAATACTGAATGTAAATAGCTGCCCGGTAGAAATCACAGATGAAAAATACGATTAACAGGAGGAAACGCATGATTTTTTTACTCGTTATGCTATTTTGGATTTTATATACATTGCAGGCTCCTTGGTGGATGTATTTGCTATTGATCCTCCTGGGGATATGTGGAACTAAGGATTGAGGTTATAGCTTATGCAGATCTACGGAAAAGAGATTAAAGACGAATGTTCAAAATGCGGTGAAGTCCTACAATGCGAATTGTTTCTGCAAGGTCATGGGATTAAGAGAGACCGTGAGAACGTTACGAAAATGGTTAGCTGCCAGATGAAGCATCAAAAGAGCAGACTTGATAAAGAGCCTAAAAAAGATTTGCCAGTTAAGGAGAAATGCGAATTGCCACCGGAGATTAAAGAGATTTACACAGAGGTTTGGAAAATTCATAAAGAGTACGCTAATCCGAAAACGGATGATGACTGGTCGTATCTTATTCGGCAAGGCAATCTGCTGATTAAAATGCACAACAATAGCCAGTTTGCTAAAGCACTGGTAATGGCAATGATAGATGAAATTGAAGGAAGGACGAAGAAAAAATGAAAATTTTTATTCCGTTTATTGATGGATTATTCAGAATGTTGTGTTCCATTTTTGCTTTTTCTATTGCAATGACGATGGCGGATATGTTTTGGCAGTGTAATGATATAAAAACCAGGTTCATTTATTTTATCTGTTTTATTATCAATGCGATTACGGTTTGGTTTATTTGGGAAAAGAAAATACTGAAATTACAGAATCTTATTGATAAAGGAGAAAAGAAATGATTGGATTAATGATTTTAAAAATAATGACAACGTTGGTATTGACAGTTTTAGCAATATCTGCTTTATGGTATGCTCCAAAACAGAAAACGGCATCAGACGGAGTAATTTTCTTCGCACTTGCAATGTTCCTTGCGTTTGGAATAACTTTTATGTGGACATAGACTATGTGGTTACCGGAGATTATGCGAATTATCCCATATCACAATGTTGAATGGGTTAAATTCATAAAGCCATTGTTATTGCCGAATATCCGGTGTTGTGTTGGCATTGGATATGTGGCAGAGAAATCAAGGCATCAAGAGTGTATGCAGCCTGTGTGTGGGAAATGAAAAATGAAATAATGCGTTCGACAACACCAAGTTTTTCAAAGTACTGTACACAGGCGTGAAAATTTTGAATAGAGTGTTTCACGAAAATAATCCGGGAGCAGATGGTCTCTCTCCCGGAGTTTAGGGCTATCGCCAAGCGGTAAGGCACAGCACTTTGACTGCTGCATCCCAGGTCCGAATCCTGGTAGTCCTGTTTCGCAGATGTTTTCTTCTTTCGGTCTTTGCCATCTGCGAATATTCCATCTACATGGAATACTCCTTTCACCTCATAGCGGAATGCTGTTAAGAGCCGTCGCAAGGCTCGTGAGGGTTTAACCGGTTTATGATAGTCCGGTTTTTGCGGAATACCGTTGTAGGTTTTAATCCGTGGGTTGTCAGTAAAGACATTAAAATCCCGCACAGCCATTGCGGACATAAAATTGGCGTAGGTGGTTGGGTCGCTACCATCTAACAGGTAACTGGCGGATGCCCTGCGAAAATAAAAATAGCCATAAGTGTTGCGCTGCGTCAGCGCCTTAAATGTAGGCATACAGCTTATGGAAACGCACATTGGGATGTAGCGCAGTTGGCGAGAGCGGCTGTCTTATACACAGTATGTCATGGGTTCAAGTCCCATCATCCCAATAGGTGTTGTTGCAAGTACACTCCGAGTATGCTTATTACAGAAGCATAGGGGATAAATACACCGGTTAATGTTTATCTCATGGGAACTTGATAGAGCCGCTTGCGGCTGACTAAAAGATCCTTGGGCAGAGGAAAACCAAGTAAAAAACCTCCCCTTGCAGATATGGTGTAATGGTATCACAGTAGCTTGCTAAGCTATCCAGCAGAAATGCTGTCAAGGTTCAAATCCTTGTATCTGCGTTTATCTTTATCTCCACTTAGTCTGGCACTACTGCAATAGTTCAGGTCGATGGGAGATGTATGGATAGTAGTTGCTCATTATCGGTTAACGAAAAACACTTCTGTGAGTAGAATTTGCAGATTCAAAAGCAGTCGAGCCTTGTTTGGGTCGGGTGGGTTCGACTCCCACGGCAACTATTCCCTGTCTAAAACGTAAGCCACATACGATTAGCGAAAACCAAGCCTATGAAGTAGAGAACAGACAAGACTGTGAGATTGTGGATAGTCAGTGACAAGTGGGCGGTGCACATTTGGTTATGGCAAGCGCAAGCCATAAAAGGTTTTACGGTGCGATTCCCATGCATAGCTTTAGTGGAAGAGCGGCATCTGCATAGGATGTGTGTCGGCGGTTCGATTCCGTCTGCATGGGTTACGGAGGACATGAGGATGAATGGATTGAAAGATTATCAACCAAAGACAGAAGCATTACGAAATTTTGGCATAGATGTTTCCAAAGAAGCAGTAGAAAAATACGCTTTGGAAAAATTTGGAAGGATACCTCAAAATCAGATTGAGAGAGATTCTGCGAGAGACTGTAAATTGATGGAAGAAAGCAGAAGGATTGTGAAATAAAATGAAAGACACGATATTATACATCAGTGATAGAGAAGAAAGAGTAGTAGATTTCTTAAAATATCTTCAAAAGAAACTGGAAGATAATAAAAAGTGGTGCGATTTAGATTATCAGCACGATATTTTAAAAACTGAAAATTATGATATTGTTGGAAAATCATTTTATGGAAGTCGTTTAGGGTGTGGATATGGGCATTGTTTATATTACTGCATCGATGAAACAATTGATAAAAACAGAATGACGGATAAAGATAATCAACAACTAATGGAAATACTGTTTCATGTTAGAGAAGGAGCAAAAGAAGTATCCGAACAGGAAATATTATATATGCTTGATATGAAAGTAGGTGGATGAAAAAATGAGTATGACGGCAGTAATTGAGAGCATAGAACGTGATGCGTTTCGACAGGTCACACCTAAAAACATCGGTAATATTGAAAATGTAAAAATTGAATGTACAACACTGGGAGAAGACCCGATTGTAGTGGCAGATACAAAGGAAGACGAGGAAGCTTTGAAAAAATGTTTTTATGTAAAACTGTCCGAACATCGTTGTAGCAAATGCAACCGCCTGTTAGGTAAATTCAACGGACAGGCTGAAATCAAATGTCCAAAGTGTGGGAAAATCAATATAATCGGAGTAGAACGATGAAATTTTGTTTCGGAGATATTGTTGTTGTCGAGGAAAATCAGATAGGTGTTGTGGTTAAAAGCTGGTGTAAATCACTCTTAGGAGCAGAAGCAAGCCATGATGTGTATGTGAGAACGACAGGACAGATTGTAAATTACCCGGAATCGAAGATACAGAGGTATATGGTACGCCATAAATATCTTGATGAACAGGAAGTCGAGTGGAACAATAATGCCGTATATGGCAGATAAATATAGCATTTCAGAGCACCAGTCGTAGAGTGCATACGCAGAGAGCCAAATTTCCAAAATTTTAGGGAAGGAGGCTCTTTTATATTGGCAAGTCAGAGCCTTATATCGGCAGTAAACAGCTATGACAATTACATACAACGCAAGGGAATTGATGAACAGGTCATTGATGCGTACATACAGGCATTATCGGTTGCATTTCGGTCAGAAAATGATGTTAAGTACGGATTGCAGCAATCAGCAAAAACAAAGTCACTCATTGCAAAATATGTCAAAGAAAAGACAGGCGGAAGAGTTGCTGATTTGGAAGTATACGCAGGGGATAATGATACATCATATAAAATTTTAGATCAATTTTACAATGTTTTAATGTATGAATCAGCGTATCTAGTTGACAGCTTTTTTTATTACATTGAAGTTGATGAAAAAGACCCGTGGAGAAGATTTTATTTTCCAAGAAGAAACGTTTTGAAACCAGTAGTAGGAGCATATCAAGAAATTTACGATGGAAAACTGGATTTTCTATCAGTTTCCCAGCCAAAACGTACAGGAAAGACAACCGGAGGATTGAGACTGGCACAAATGATGGGTGGAAGAGACCCAGACGGAAGTATTTTCGGTGTTGGAAAAGGTGAAGGACTGGTAAAGAGGTTCTACGGTGGTCTTTTACAAGGATTTGAGACTGAAAGTACTTATCAGCGGTTTTTAAGTGTTTTTCCGGAAGCTACAAAAATAAGCAAAGATGGATACAAGAGCGCAGAAAACCTTTCCATAGACCTAAAAAGCAAGAATATCTTTCCAACATTTACTTGCCGACCTATTGATGGCGCAATCGTAGGTTGTACCGAAGCAAACGTGCTTGTCTATATTGATGACTGCGTAAAGAACCATGAGGAAGCAAGAAACAGAGACAGGCTAGAGTTCCTGTGTGAAAAGGTCACAGATGACGTTTTAGGACGTAGATTAGAGGGTACACCTATTATTATCCAGGGAACAAAATACAGCCTGTATGACCCTATTACAGCGTTACAGACCAAGGCTGATGAACTAGGGTGGAGATGGAAAGAGGTTGCAATTCCGGCACTTGACCCTGTAACGGACGAAAGTAACTGGGAAATATACCGTAAGGATAAATGGGGACTTAGAAAGATTTTTACAACGGACTATTATCGGAAAGAGAGAAAACTTGTTTCAGAGGAAACATGGGAATCTGAGTTTCAACAATCACCGTTTGAAGCAAAGGGACGTATGTTTGCTGAAAAGGAATTGAACTACTTTGAAGAACTTCCGATTGACAGAGAACCAGACGCAATCATGGCGGCCTGTGATAGCGCAGATAAAGGAGAAGATAGCTGCTCAATGCCTATCGGTTATGTGTACGGAAACGAGGTCTACATAGTAGATGTTGTGTTTGATAATGCAGGAACACAGTTTACGAAGCCGGAATGTGCAAATATGCTTATTAAGCACAATGTAAAGACTGTGACATTTGAGAGTAACAGTGCCGGAGAATACTTCGGTCGTGATGTTATGGACATTGTAAAGTCGCAGGGAGGAAGATGTAGCGCAAGGTTTAAGTTTAACTGTTCCAACAAAATTACGAGAATGGAAAATGCAAGGGATAATGTAATTCGTGATTATTATTTTCGTGATTTCAAGAAAATGGACAGGCAGAGCCAGTACTACAAATTCATGAAGGAATTAACCACTATGACACGTAGCGGAAAAGTAAAACACGATGATGCACCAGATAGCATTGCATTGTTTGAAAATGAGATGCGTAGCGGATACATAAAGCCAACAGTAATTTTGCCAAGCCCTATATAGGAGGTAAATCGAATGGTGACCAAAGAGGTTTTATCTCAATACATAGATTTACAGGAAGAAATCAAAGAAGTACAGCAGAAGATTAAAAAACTTGAATCGGATATCAGAAAAATTGAATCGGATGGGAATGTTGTTGACAGCGTATCAGGTGGATGCGGGGGCACTGAACATTTCCGTATTGAAGGATTCCCTTATCCAGAGTACAGCAGAAAACGAACTTTGCTTTATTCAAGAAAGGCTACTTTACAGCTTTTAGAGGACGATTTACTGCAAAAAAATAATGAAGTCGAAGAATTTATTGCAAGCGTTCAGGACAGTCGTATAAGACGGATCATAAATTTACGTTTTATTGAAAAATTATCATGGAACAAGGTTGCTGATAGAATCGGTGGTGGAAACACAGAGGATAGCGTAAGAAAAGCATTCGATCGTTACATGGCAAATTAAACTTGTCCGATATGTCCGATTTTTCCGTGATACTATTAAGATGCAGAAAGATTCCAAGATATTTTTCATTTCCTCCTCAGATAATGTGAAGACTCCAGAAATACCGCTTTTATCAGCAAGGGCGGTATTTTTGTGCGCAGAAAAGAGGTATTTATGATTTTTAACCAAAAAATTAGAGTGTACTGTCCGAAATGCGGACGGTTGGTCGGTGAATGCAGTTCAAAATCACATATCGACAAGAAATATAAGTGCCGGAATTGCAATAAGATGGTTGTTTACCATACAGAGACCGGAGAACGTGAGATTAAGAAACCCCCAAAAAGAGATCAGAGTAGTGGAATGACATTTATGTAGGTGATAAAAATGCAAACTGGAAGAATTGTACTTTATACGGATGTAGAAGAAATTACATACAAAAATGTCATTGATGTTTTGAGAAATGCCATGACAGACCATAGGGTAAATGCAGCAAGGATTAAATACCTCATGGAGTATGATGAAGGAAATCAACCACTTAAAAGAAAAAAGAAAGTAAGAACAGAAATTGATTGCCATTGCGTAGATAATGTGGCAAATGAGATAACGGAATTTTGGAGTTCATTCGGCTTCGGGAATCCTATTACGTTGGTTCAGACTGGAGATGCAGAAGATAAAGAAATTGCAGAGGGAGTAAAAAACCTTAATAAGCAATACAATCTTGTAAAAATCAAAACAAAAACACAAGAAATTGCAAGACCTATGTTAATAGGTGCTATTTGCAATGTTTTAATCGACGTAAATACAGAATGGAAACCTGGGAAAGCATATTTTACATATGATGTACTTAATCCAATGACTTCATTTGTTATCAAGTCAAGCTATTACGCAGATCGAAGAACAATGCTTGGAGTAACATTCCGGCATGATAAAAACAGCGGAAGTACATACTACACTTGTTACAGTAAAGACAGCAGATACGAAATTAGGGATATGAACAAAATCATCAATGGCGATGCTGTTGAAGATGATGCTAATAAATGGAAACACGAAGAAAGAAGCGGAGAAAAAAATCCTTTAGGAGTTGTCCCTATTGTTGAGTATTTCCGGTCTTATGATCGTATGGGAGTGTGGGAGCGGCAAATTTCCGAAATGGATAATTTGAATCTTATGATTTCGGATTTCTCCAATGATGTTGACCAAAATACACAAGCTATATGGCACACGAATGATGTTGATTTTCCTACTGTTGAGGAAAAAAACGAAGATGGTACAGTTACAGAAAGCGTAAGAAAGCCAAAGTCTGGTGAATGGATGCAAACATATACGGCATCCGATGGAAAAACACCTATTGTAGAAGCACTTGCTGTTAATTATGACTACGAAGGAATGCTTAACAATATACAGGTACGGAGACAAACAATCTTGCAAAAGTGCAATGTACCGCAAAGAAATGATAATTCTGGTGGCAGTACTGGTGTCGCAATGAGTGATGCTACAGGGTGGAGCCATGCAGAAGCAGCGGCATCAAAACAGCAAATGATTATTGATTCGTGCAAAATGGAAGAGGTTGAGGTTGTGTTAGCAGCTATCAATGCATCTTCCTATGTTCCGCAAGATGATCCAATGAGAAAACTTACAATAGCTGATTTAGAGCCAAACATCAAGCGACAAAAGACATACGAAATGTCAACAAAGGTGAATGCAATGGCTACTATGCTCAGTCATGGATTTAGTCTTGAAGATACTACTGATTCCATCCCGTTTTTCGATGATCCAAGCAAGGTATGCAGCAGAAGTGGGGAAGGAGTTCGCAAATACCAAGAAACTATTTATAAAACAAATAGTCAAAATGCTGGAGAAGGTGGGGATGGAGAGAAAGAACCAAATTCTGGAAGGACAATGCAAGACTTGTCAGACCAAATTTCTAACAGCCCTTTAATTGATAAGAGCCGTACAGACAAATAAATATCATGATATCAAGCCATTGGGTTTTCCCAGTGGCTTTTTATATGCCTTACGTCAGAGAAGACGTTAATCGCAAGAACTTAGAGAAAAAGTATAAAGAGCAAGATTAAGAAAGAATGAGGTAAAAATCATGGCAGATGTAACCACACAGACAACAGAAACACAAACAACAGAAGTTAGTGGACAACAGATTGAAAGCAAACAGCCTACTGTTGAAGAACTCATGGCGCAACTTGCTACAGAAAGAGCTGAAAAAGAGAAGTATAAAAACAGATCTGATAAAGCTAGTTCGGAAGCAGCAGAGTACAAGAAACAACTTCGATCGAAGCAGACTGCGGAAGAGCAGGAAGCAGAAGCAAAAGCAGAAGCACAGAGAATTGCGGACGAAGAAAGAGAGTCCATGCGAAAGGAACTTAACCACATTAAGGCAGTAGCTGCCTACAAGGGAGTTTCTGAAAAATCTGTTGAAAAGTTGATTGATGCGGTTTCGGAATCTGACCATACCGCCATTGCAACTATTATTGAAAACGAAAAAAAAGCGGCAGTAGCAGAAGCACAGGCTGAATGGATGCGCACAAGACCAAGAGTGAATATCGGTGGCGGCGAATACTCTGGTATGACCAAAGATCAGATTATGGCAATTCCGGACAGAAATGAGCGCAGACGTGCTATTGCAATGAATCAAGATTTATTTTAGGAGGTATAAACTATGGCAGCAGAAAACAATCTGATTAAGAAAGATGACCTTGCAAGAGCAAGAGAAATTGAATTCGTAAACCTTTTTGGGTATTCCATTAAAAAGTTGGTAGAAGCCCTTGGAGTAACCAGAAAAATCCCCAAGGCAGCAGGAACCATGTTGAAGTCCTACAAGGCAGTAGGAACTCTTCAAGATGGACTGGTTGCAGAAGGAGATACCATTCCTCTTTCTAAATACAAAACTGTACCCGTCAACTATGAAGAGATTACTTTGAAGAAGTGGAGAAAAGCCACTTCCGCAGAAGCCATCATCGAAAAGGGGTACGATCAAGCGGTTGTAATGACTGGCGACGAAATGCTGAAAGATGTGCAGAAGGGAATCCGTAAGAACTTCTTTGATTTTCTTTCTACTGGCACAGGCTCTGCTTCTGGAAAGACTTTCCAGGCTGCACTTGCACAGGCATGGGGACAGTTACAGGTGCTGTTTGAAGATGATGAAATTCAAGCAGTATACTTCATGAATCCGCTGGATGTGGCAGATTATCTGGCAACCGCACAAATCTCTTTACAAAATGCTTTTGGCATGACCTATGTAGAAAACTTCCTTGGACTTGGCACTGTTATCTTTAACAGTTCTGTACCAAAGGGAAGCATCTATGCAACCGCAAAAGATAATATTGTTCTGTACTACATTCCTGTAAACGGTGCGGATCTGGATGAAGCATTCACTTTTACTTCTGATGCAACCGGATATATTGGAATCCATGAAACGCCGGATTATGACAACATGACCTGTAAGGACACTGTTATTTCTGGCATTGTTCTTTTCGCAGAAAGAATTGACGGCATTGTAGTGTCCACAATTACAGGAGATAACACTCTTGGTACATTGACTGTTACCAGTATTGCAAGCGCCACAGATAATGGTAAAACAAAGATTACTGTAAGCCCTAGCAAAGGCGCAGGTAACTCTTATAAGTACAAGATTGGAGAATCCGCTCAAACTGTAACTTATGGAAAATCTGTACAGACGTGGGCTGCATGGGACGGTAGCGAAGAGATTACCGCAGAAACTGGAAAGATTATCACCGTAGTAGAATGCGATGGATCTTACAAGGCAGTTAAGGCTGGCAGCAAGGCAGTAGTAGCAAAGGATGAATAAGAGGTAACACATGGCAGAATATACGACTTTGGAGCAAGTAAAAATTCGTCTGAAACAATTTCATATTGATTCTGAAAGCTCCGAGGTCGTGTTTGATGACCTTGAAGATAACCCTCTGATTGAGCAACTTATCAGTCAAGCGAAAGCTGACATTGTGGCAAAGAGAATGTACCCGGACAGCTACACGGAACAAAAGATTGCAGAGGACTTGAAGCGGTTTGAGAGCGTGATTGTGAACGTGGTTGTGTATGACCATTCACAGGCTGGAGAAAATTTCATGTCAAATTACTCTGAAAACGGTGTGTCGAGAACATGGAGAAACCGTGACAGTCTGTTTGTAGGTGTATTTCCATTTGCAAAAGTTTTATAACCCCATCGAAATCGAGGGGGTTAGAAGATTGTGCGTGACCATATTGCTGATGCCGGCAATATGATTGCAGGCGGCACACTTTAAGGGTGGTGGGCGGTGTGCCAACAATAAGTAACAGGAGATATGAAATGAAAGATTTTTTATTACAGACATACACTATTGTATTGCCTATTTTATTAGGATATATTGTCTGGCTCCTTAAACAACAAAAGAAGGACAGGGATGCAAACAGTAAGGGAACAATGCTTCTTTTGCGTGTTCAACTTATTGAGTATCACGATAAGTACATGAAGTTGGGAGAGATTCCCAGTTATGCGTATGAAAACTTTGTTGAGATGTATAATGCTTATCATGCGCTAGGTGGCAATGGAATGGCTACTAAAATGTACGAGGAAATCAAAGAAATCAGATTGAAGAATGGAGGTAAAGAATAATGGATTTTGCACAAGTAGGAACTTGCGTAGCAATCGTGATTATCTGCTATCTTGCCGGTATTGGAGCGAAACTTATTCCGGTTATTAAAGATAATTACATTCCGGTTGTTGTTGGCATTGTCGGTGGCATTCTCGGAGTAGTAGGAATGTATGTGATTCCCGACTTTCCGGCAAATGATATTCTGAATGCTATTGCGGTCGGCATTGTTTCCGGTTTGGCAAGCACCGGGGTAAATCAGATTTACAAACAGGTGAAGAAAGATGCTTGAAGCAAATAAGCAAAAAATGAAGTATTCCAAACAGGGTGAGAAAGTCACAATCTACGACCGTGACGAAAATGGAAACATTAAGTACATCGAGGTTGATGGTGAAAAGATTCCAGTAGTTTTGAGAGAAGCTATCGGATTTTCTGACCCTGTTCCTTTTTCTGCCAATATCAGCAACAAACTGTCGGAAGTACTGGTAAAGGAATTTGGTATTGATGATTCTAGTTCTTATTGTCAAATTGTGACCGATAAGGGATATTTGCCGATTAAAGCAGGAGACATTGTTTGGAAGAAATCTGATGTGGGGCGAGATAGTGATGGACTGGTTGACGATAAGACAGCGGACTACATTGTAAAAGGTGTAGCCGATGAAGGACTTACTGTTGACCTGTTTTTGCTTCAAAAGACGGTAAAGTGATATGGGGAAGACGATTGAACTAAATCTATTCAGTGACAAGTCCATACAGAACGCTATTAAGGCTCTTAGAGACTACGAAAACAGCTTGACCTATAAATGTAGGCTACTGGCTGAAACTTTGGCAGAAAACGGTGTAGAGATTGCTAGAGTACAGATTGCAGACCTTGACGCTATCTTTACTAGCGAACTGATACAGAGTATCCACTCTGAATATGTTGGTTCGGTAAAAGGCGGTGGAATATGGGCGGTTGTTGCCGGAACAGACCATGCGGCATTTGTTGAGTTTGGGACTGGAATTGTCGGACAGAAATCACCGTACAAAGGAAAGTTACCCGAAGGTGTCACATGGCAATATGCAAGCGGAAAAACCATACGGCAACTTGCGGACGGTAGATACGGTTGGTTTTATCCGGCTGATGATGGTAAATGGTACTTCACCGAAGGAATGCCTTCAAGACCATTTATGTACCTGACTGCAATAGAAATTCGTGAAATTGTATTACAGACAGCAAAGGTGGTGTTCGGAAATGGCGGTTAATGAATATCAATGGGTATCAGATTTCAAAGTCAAGATTGCATCATACTTGAAAATGAAAATACCGCAGAGCCATCCTAAAGCGTATGTAACGGACAAGAGCAAAGATTTATCAGAACCCACATTCCCCACAGTTTACTTTCATGCTATGCCGTTCACAGAGACAGGACAAGACCTTGAAGGACGGTCTATCAATGGAATCACAGCATCGTACCAGGTGGATGTGATAACCAACAAAAGTCAGGAAGAAGCTGAAGCTATCATGGCTACGGTTGCCGGACTTTTCAAACGTTTGCGATTTCAGATAACTTCCATGCCGGAGTTTAGCAATACTTCGCAGAAAACATACAGAAGCACAGCACGGTTCAGAAGAAACGTAGATGCTGATGATATATTGTAACTATTAACAGAGCCTAATGGCTCTATTTTTTATGCAAATTTGGAGGTAAATATGGCTACTGGTTTAAAATCAAGAATTGCCTATAAAGAGCCTAGTTCTAGTGCCGCTGCTGGTGAATACTGGGCAGGAACGTACAAATTGCTTATGAGAGCAAAAAGTATTCCTTCACCGTTCGGAAGTCAGAACATGGTGGATACTTCTACACTGGAAGATTTGGTCGAAACACAGGAAATGGGTCGTAGAGCAGCTAACAGTATGGAAGTGCAAGGGGCATTTGAGAAAAAGTACAAGGATGAAATGGTGACAAACGAGGGAAAGAAACTCGATTTCATCATCCTGTATGGAACTGACGGAAAAGGCTCAGAGGGTATTTGCGCATTTATCGGTCAGGAAAGTTTTGCACCGGACGAAGCGACAGACGATCATCTGACTGGAACTGCTACGATTGCACAAGCTACTGTGCCGAAGTGGATTGAAGATAATTACACTGTTGCAGTAACAGAGGATGAAAACGGTTATCCCACAGCAATTACACTGACAAAAAAATAGAAAGTCAGTCAGAAACAAATAGCACTGCCGTGGCTGACTTTGACGAAACGGTAGACGAACCATTGATTTAAGCAAAAGAGAGCCGTCTTCGGGCGGCTCCTTTCCAACAAAATGTTGGGGAAAGGATATGTTTTTATGAAGAAGATTTTAGTTAATGATGTTGAATATACTTTAGAGTTTGGATTCGGTGCTGTGGAGTGCAAGGATTTGATTCAAAAGATGTTTCTTATGCTTTCCGGTGGCTATGTAGCTAAAAAAGCAAAAAACGTACAGAATCCCACACCAGAAGAAATTGTAGATGGTAGCGGATATATGCTTGCAGAATTTCCTCATGTATGCAAAACGGCTTTTTATGCTGGTATTATCGAAAACCATGAAGATATTACACCGGATGAATCCAATGCTTTAATGAAAGAATACATGAAAGCAAACGGTCTGTCTTTTGTGAAGCTGTATGGAGAACTGACAGACTGTATGAAAGAAGACGGTTTTTTCGAGCTGTCGGGTCTGACGGAAATGATGACGCAGACCAAGGAAGAGATGGAGAAAGAGGACAGCAAGGTAACGAAAATGCCGCAGGATCACAAGAAGAAATCGACTGGCACAAAATAATATGGGAAGAATATTTTCCATTTGCTTTTTCCATGGGAATTTCGATAGAAGAGTTCAAACATCTGAATCCTAAAAAATTAGAGTGGTGTTACAAAGGATATAAACTCAAAAAAGAGGAAGAAGATAGGAATTCATGGCAACGGTGGGGAGATTATGGAATATCTGCATTAATCTTTGCAATAGACCATTGCTTAAATGGAGACAAAGCAAGAACTACTTATGTTGAAAAGCCTATTTCAGAAAAGATAGCACATGATAATGAGCCTAAATATAAGGAATCTAATGAAGAAATTGCAATATGGGAAATGAAACAGCGAATTAAAGCATTAAGAGAACAAGGATTACCGGAAAGTCCGGATTAAGGAGAAACAAGCATGAGCTTAACAGGAATTGATGTGTCCTCATATCAGGGGACGATTAACTGGTGGGCGGTAAAACAGAACGGAATTGATTTCGCTATTCTGAAAGTCATCCGTAAGGATTTGAACCCGGACAAGAAGTTTGAAGAGAACTGGAAAGGTTGCCAAGAGCACAATGTCCATGTGCACGGAGTATATGAATACGGATATATTACAACGGTTGCAAAATCACGATCTGATGCAAGAAGAGTGCTTACTATTCTTAATGGCAGAAAAGTGACAGTATATCTTGATGTTGAAGATGCCGTTATGAAAGGTCTTGGCAAAAATATTATTTCCATTATCAATGCTTACGGCAAGGTTATCACAGACGCAGGATTGCCATTTGGCGTATACACTGGTGAAAGTTTTTACAAGACATACATCAAGCCTTATGGTGGTGTAAGCTATCCCATGTGGATTGCACGGTACGGCAAGAATAACGGCAAGTGTGATGTGAAATATCAACCGCAAGTACCGAACATGGTAGGCTGGCAGTATACTTCTAAAGGTCGTGTAGGCGGCATTGTAGGAAACGTGGACATGAATGTATGGTACAAGGAATTAGAAGCCGTACAGGGCAATACGAAAGCGTACAGCAACCCTTACGCAGAACCGACAAGACTGTTGAAGAAAACAGTTCCTTGCATGAGAGGTGATGATGTGCGGTGGTTGCAATTTTCACTTATTCATCATGGTTGCTTATCTGCGGTGAATGCAAAGGGAAAGAGCAACATTGACGGAATTTTAGGTAAAGACACAGCAACGGCAATCGGAGTATTCCAAAAGAAAGTCGGAATCAAGGTTGATTACAAGTGCGGTGCGGTTACGAGAGAATATCTTAAAAAATAATTTTAGGAACGGTAGGTGTCACAGCTTACCGTTCTTTTTATGTGTAAAGGCGGTGCGGTATGGCAGATATTGATTCTTTGCAGATTAAAATAAAAGCGGATGCAACTAGCGCAAGTAACGCACTGGATAAGTTGGCAAATAGCCTTACAAATTTTCAGAAAAGCTTGTCTATTGATACGTCCAAGCTGACAAGCATTTCCAACAGCATACAGAGTATCGCAAATGCCGCAAATTCCATGAATACGAGCGGAATTAAAAATATCTCCACACTGACAAATTCCATTAACAGAATGGGAAAAATAGATACAAGCGGATTAAGCAGAATTTCATCCGCACTGAAGACTTTTTCTGCTGATATGGCAGGAACAAAAGTAGATGGAGTAGGGGATATTGCAAGCATTGCATCGTCTATTTCAAGACTTGGCGGTGTGGCATCCGGCAGAGCGATTACGAACATTCCTTTACTGGCAAAGAATTTGAAGCAGTTATTCACCACTCTGTCTACCACACCAAACGTAAGCGAGAACATTATCCGCATGACAAACGCACTGGCAGGACTGGCATCTACTGGTGCGGCATCAGGTCGGGCTGCAAACTCTTTAGGCAGAAATCTGAACACTTATACGGCAAGTGCAAAAAGAGCCACGAAGAGCACATTCAGCCTTGCAGCGGCTTTCGGAAAATTCTACGCAACGTATTTCCTTGTTATCCGTGGAATTAAAAGCCTGTGGAAATCCATAGAGGGAACTACGGACTATATTGAAGCATTTAACTACTACACAGTTGCTTTCAATAAAGTCGGCAAGGAATGGGGCAAGGATTTTGAAAAATTCGGTTACGACAACGCAGAGGATTATGCGCAGAGTTTCGGAAGACGTGTAAATGAACTGCTTGGTAAAATGTCCGGTCTGAAAGTAGATGTAGACGGTGGATTGATTTCTGAAAGCGGAATGAAGAACCTGGGACTGAATTTACAGGAGATTACGCAGTACGCTTCACAGCTTGCATCTATTACCAACTCTTTAGGGCAGACCGGAGAAGTCACTACGGCAATTTCAAAGTCCATGACAATGCTTGCCGGGGACATTTCATCTCTGTTTAACGTGGATTTCAGCACGGTTGCAACCAACTTACAGTCCGGTTTGATCGGTCAGTCAAGAGCACTGTATAAGTATGGTATTGATATCACAAATGCCACACTGCAGACTTATGCTTACAAATACGGCATTGAAAAGGCTGTATCTGAAATGTCACAGGCAGAGAAACAGCAGTTGCGTTTACTTGCAATCTTAGACCAGTCCAAAGTATCATGGGGAGATTTAGCGAATACAATCAATTCTCCAAGTAATATGATTCGCCAGTTTACTAACAACGTAAAAGAAGCTGGTATGGTACTGGGTCAGTTGTTTATTCCGGTATTGCAGAAAGTACTTCCTGTTATTAACGGTGTCGTAATTGCAATTAAGAGATTGCTTGTCAGTGTGGCAAATTTACTGGGAATCAAGATTGACTTTTCGTCATTCGGTCAAGGTGTATCCGGGTACAATGAAGATTTGGAAGACACGGCAGATGCGCTGGATAAAGTTGGTACAAGTGCAAAAAATGCAAAAAGCGGAGTACGCGAATTTGACAAACTGAAAGTTATTTCAACTCCAAAATCCAGTGGTTCCGGAAGTGGTGCCGGGGGAGCAGGAATTGACCTTACCAAAGAAATCATGGATGCTACTGCAGAGTACGAAAAAGTATGGCAGGAAGCATTTGACAAGATGCAGAATACAGCTCTTGGCTGGGCTGATAAGATAGAAAAACTTCTTGATCCTGTGAAAAAGTTATTCAAAGATTTATTCAATGGTGATTTCTTCGAAGCAGGACAAGATTTATCCGGTATTGTCACAAGGATATTTAACTGGATGTCCGATGCTATTGCATCTGTAGACTGGTATCAGATTGGTCAAAACATAGGACAGTTTCTTGCTGGTATTGACTGGACTGCTGTGTTTACATCTGCCGGAAACTTCATAGAGACTGCCATAGATGCGGCTATCGATTTGTGGAAAGGAAGTTTTGATGCTGCACCGATTGAAACCACGATTATCACAGCAATAGGTCTTTTAAAGTTTACTGGTGTTGGAGATATCATATGGGGAAAAATATCGGACAAGTTATCAGCCAAAGTACTAGGATCAAGTATAGGAATAGTTCCGACAATTGCAATAGCTGCTGTTACTTGGGAGATTGGATTTAATGTAGGAAAATCTTTAGGGAAAGCATTGTTCCCAGAAGACGCAGAGTACTACGACAATTTTACGTGGTTTGGTGAAAATGGTTTTTTTGATACATTAAAAAATACTGATTTTACCACATTAAAAACTGCGTGGGATGATTTATACAAAGATATAACAGATAATGATTTGTATAGATTCTTGACAGGAACAATGTTGCTTCCAAAACATAGCACTCTTGATGATTTTGGAGATAAAATTGATTGGCTAATTGATAAAATAAAAAATACAAAAGTAGATATGTCAGATACTTTTGGTTTGTCATCTGCACTTATCAATATAGCACCACTTGTTGGAAACTGGTTTAATGAAAATGTATCTCCTTGGTTCACAAAGGAAAAGTGGCAAGGAATGGGTCAAACTATAGAGTCATCACTTTCTGAAAAATGGACTTCTTTTACAACATGGTGGAACCAAACAGGATTTTCAAGTTGGTGGAAAAAAATTTCAGAGCAGTTTGGACTAACAAAATGGAATAAATTGCTTGAAAACATTCCAACGGCGTTTAGAACAGCATTTAAAACAGCAGCTAATGTTGCAATAGCTCCTTTGAACCTTGTAATAAGTGGAATAGAAACCATGATAAACAATGCCATAGACCTTATTAATGGTTTGATGTCTGCAGCAAGGTTAATACCTAAAATTGGTGACGCAGTTCCGAATAATATACAACACATTAGTGTCGGAAGAATACCTACATTTGAAAAAGGTGGTTACGTTCCAAGCCGATACACAATGTTCATGGCGGGAGAGAACGGTGTTCCGGAGATGCTAGGAACTGTAGGTGGCAAAACTGCGGTTGCAGGTGGAGTTGAAATCACTGGAATAAAAGATGCTATCAATTCCACGGCACAACAGGAAATTGCACTTCTGAAACAGAATAATCAGCTACTGCAAGGAATCCTTGAAAAAGAGTTTGGAATAACAACCGATCAAATTGGAATTGCCGCAAGACAATACGGTCAAGAGCAATTTAACCAAAAACACAAGAATGTATATGTATTTTAACACAGACAGCACTCTGAATGGGTGCTGTCTATTTTTATGCAATAAGGCGGTGAGCGTATGTCAGCATATCAAGGATGGCTTTTAAAAATTGGAGATTACGTTATTGACCAGTCAAGATTTATAGCCGCTGAAAGTTATCAGCCAGCTGTAAATATGCAAGATGTAGACCCGTGGACTGATGCAAATGGATACGTACATAGAAATGCTGTGGAGCTAAAAGCATTAAGTGTTGATTTTTCTACACCTGCGATGCTGACGGATGACGATTTGCAAGAGTTACTGTCCGGGATACGAAGAAACTTTATTGATGCAACGGAACAGGGATGCAATATCACGGCATACATTCCATTTTTAGGTCAATATGTCACACAATATGGATATATGGCTGATATAAAGCCTACAATCTACGGAACTTATGACGGAGAGATTAAATACAATCAGATAGAATTTTCATTTGTCGGAGGTGTAGCGAATGAGTAACTATACCTATGCGGATTTGTTTGATAAAAGCGCATCCAAAAAGGAAATCACGATTGAAACAGAGGACAAGTCTGTAAAAATCACCAACAGCGAAATCCATTTTGAACAGTTTGAATTAAAAGAAATCCTATGTGATGATGATTACCTTACATTTGGACAGTGCAATGCATCACAGTTAAAATTCAAAATTTCCAACGTGTTCACAAGCATGATTGGGAAACAGATAAATGTTTCTGCTGTGATTAATGGACATGCTGACGCACCGTTTATTTTCGGCAAATACAGGGTTGTTTCTGACAAGCCTACAGATGATAAGCGTTACCGCAATGTGACGGCTTATGATGCCTTGTATAATGTAGGAGAAGCAAATGTGGCATCGTGGTACAACAGTTTAACTTTTCCGCTTACACTTAAGGCATTCAGAAATAGTTTTTTTGCTTACTTTGGAATAGAACAGGTAGAGACTACGTTAGTTAATGATGACATGGAAGTGGCAGAAACCATAAAACCAAGCGAACTTTCTGGCCAGACGGTCATGGAAGCAATCTGCTCGATAAATGGATGTTTTGGCCATATTAACCATGATGGAAAATTTGAATATGTTTTCCTTAAAGAAATAATATCCGGTTTATATCCACATAAAGGATTATATCCACAGAAAGGATTATACCCTAGAAAAGGTTCTGAAAAAGAAAAGGTTACTGGTGGAAAATACAAATCAGTTAAATATGAAGATTTTGTCTGCCAAAAAGTTACAAAAGTGCAGATAAGACAATCAGAAAATGATATTGGTGCAGTTTACCCGGATACAGAGATTACCGAGAACGACAACAGTTATATTTTGCAAGATAATTTCCTTGTTTATGGAATGGGGGCAGATGCCCTAGAAACGGTTGCAAGAAATCTGTATGAGGTTATTAAAGTTGTAAAATATAGACCTTATAACTGTGAAAAAATAGGAAATCCTTGTTTGAGCCTTGGAGAAGCAGTCAATGTATATACGGCTAAAGAAATCATAGAAAGCTATGTGTTGAGTAGAACGTACAAAGGAATCCAACAACCGAAAGACACCATATCAGCAAGCGGAAAATCTCCAAAGTACAGTGAACAAGTAAATGGAATTAACAAAAGTATAATTCAACTCCGTGGAAAGACTAATGAACTAGAACGGAATGTAGAAGAGACCCGGTCTGAGATCAAGGATGTAGAGAGCGGATTGGATACGAAAATTACGCAAAATGCAGGAAAAATTGAAGCAGAAGCGAAAAGGGCAACAGATACAGAAGTAGAATTGGCAGCGGCAATATCTTTGCAGGCAGACCAAATCAAATTAAAAGTATCAAAAGGTGATGTCAGTTCTCAGTTAAGTGTTGAAAGTGGACAGGTAAGTATTTCTGGAAACCGTTTTGTATTGGAAGCAGATAACTGTAGCATATCAGCAGATGGAACTATAACAGCTAAAAACGCAGTAATGACTGGTAGTTTTAAGTCTATAGGGGAAGACGGAAGTTACACAGAAGTATCATCAGGTGAAATTAAATTTTATAACGAACTATTGCAAAGCACAGGATCTATAAAAGGATTGGGACAATATCTTACTATTGATGCTTCAATGGTAAGTGTAAGCGGAATTTTAGTGGTAGGAAATGGAGCAACATATGATTCACAATATGTAAAAAACATATCAACAACTTCTCAAATATTGGGCAGTAAGACAGTACTGACAAGTGCCACATTAAGTGTCACAAAAAATTATATAAATGGAACCGTATCAGATGTATCTTTGGTAACACAAACAGCCAATGTTGCTGATTATCCTGGACATAATGTTAATTTTATTACAGGAGTTTCATCACTTGGAGGTTTGCTCACTGCAACATCTGGAATTGTCACACTTATGACGTAGGAGATTTATTATGGTAAAAAAAATATTTATTCTTCAAACGATTATTGGAAAAACAATGAAAGAAGTAATGGAAGAAAGGCAAGAAATTCAGCAATATATAGCTTTTACCATTGGAATTTCCACGTTTACGGAAATCAATGCAACATTGTTTAGCACGGAAGATGGCGATGGTTTTGAAGAGTTTATGAAGCAACTTATTGACATGTCGGATACAGTGGTTGCACAGAGCGGATATGAGATATCTGAACTGTGCAAAAACCTGTATGCGTATGCAGAAGAGCAAGGAAAAGAAATCTATGTAAGGGAGAATTGATATGGCAGCAAATTTTGAGATTAAGAAATTAAAAAGCAACCTTGTGACAGTATTAAATCAAACACCGTTGCCTATCGAGGTGAAAAGGCTTGTACTGTATGAAGTATATGCGGAGACTAAACAGTTATCAGATATGCAGATTATGAAAGAGGAAAACGAGGTAACCGCAGATGGCAATGAATAAGGTTTATACCAGAATTAACTGGGAAGATTACCCCAGTGAAAACACAGACATTGATGAAATAAATCTTAATAAAATGGATTCTGCCATTGATGCGTTGGACAACCGTATCATATTACAGGATGCCTTAAAAGTAGACAAGTCTGCAATAAACGGAAATATTGCAGACTGGACTATGGATGAAACAACCGGTGTTATTACTATTACAAAGTACAATGGTGAAAAAGTAATTTTTGACCTTAATATTGAAAAAATACCTGTCGAATTTTCCATGTCTGATGACGGAATCATTACCATGACTACAGAAGATGGAACACAGTTTACAGCTGATATTGGTTCTATGA
>OGHV01000513.1_pt1 | contig 27014 bp, 25 predicted proteins | sample 1571551 | NCBI WGS metagenome assembly OGHV01 (sample SAMEA2581960, study PRJEB24529) | metagenome | biome: Human gut stool | place: China | collected 2011 | reverse complement strand
TACTTGCGTTTTATCTCAAATGCACTTGCGTTTCAGGTAAAACGCCCTTGCGTTTTTCTCACGCTCCCCCCTATACCCCATACATTGTTCCAGAATTGTTACAAAATCCGCCGATACGCCCACTTTTTCATTGATTTCCACCCTTTTCACCGATAAAAACCCCTCTATAAGTTGAATAAACCAAAAATAAGGCTTAATTTTGCGGCTGATTATCGGCTGTAATTTTTACCGCCCCCAATCGATAGCTGGGAGTGGTAACGGCGAAGCACACCCTATGCGCAGGGAAATTCCTTTAGAAAAATCATAACAAAACCCAATGAAAAGATGAAGATACGCAAAGTAGTCTGTATGCTGACGTTGTCCACCCTGCTGGTGAGCGGGTGTACGTCTTACCAGAAATCGCTCTACCTTCAGAACGAACAAGTGCTCAATGAATCCCTTGAGGGACAGCTCTATGACTTCCGCATCATGCCCAAGGACGAGCTTACCATCGTAGTAAGCACCACCGACCCCGAGGCTTCGGCTCCTTTTTACCGGAAAATCGGACAAAGTAAGGAGGGGGGAAGCAGTTCTATAAACTCACAAAATGCAGATTTGCTCTCCTACCTGGTAGACAACCAGGGCAATATCGACTTCCCTGTATTGGGTATGGTCAAGGTAATGGGCCTGACCAACCGCGAATGTGAAGCCCTTATTCGCGAAAAGCTCCAGCCCTACCTGAAGGAAGTGCCCAACGTAACCGTACGTACCTCCAACTACAAGTTCAGCGTATTGGGTGAAGTCAATGCACCGGGCACTTATACTACCGATGCCGAAAAGGTCACCGTCTTCGAAGCCCTGGCACAGGCAGGCGATATGACCCTCTTCTCGGTGCGCGACGACGTGCAGCTGCTCCGTGAGGATTCCACGGGCATACGCCGGGTGTACCACCTCGACCTTACTCAGGCGGACGTAGCCCAGTCACCCTACTTCTACCTGCAGCAGAACGACGTACTGTATGTAAAACCTACCAAGGCCAAGGTCAACTCCAACACCTTTAGCGGCAACGCCTCCATGTGGCTCACCTTGCTGAGTGTAGTCACTTCCATCACTACTTTTGTATTGGCATTAACCAAATAAAAACCACACAAACCTATGGCAGAAGAAACCAAGAACTACCTGCTGGAAGAAGACAACGAGACTTCCGGCTTCGATTATAAAGCGTTTTTAGTCAAACTCCTGATGTACTGGCCCTGGATATTGGGGTGCGTAGCAGTAGCCTTGATAGGAGCCTTTTTCTACCTCAAAACCCTGACCCCTCTCTACACCGTCAGCTCTTCCGTCCTGATTAAGAACGAGAGCAAAGGCGGAGCAGGCGGTGCCGACTTAGCCGATTTGGGCTTTGTATCCACTTCCACCCAGAGCTTTGATAACGAGCTGGAAATCCTGCGCTCACGCACCCTGATTAAGAAAGTAGTCACCGCCCTCGACCTCTATGTCAGCTACTCCATACCCGGTCAGTTCCGCGACAGCGAACTTTACAAACAGTCGCCCGTCAAGGTATGGGTGACTCCCGAAGAAGCCGAACGTATGGGGTATGCGCAGGTTAAGATGTCTTTCCGCAACCAGCAACTCCATGAAGTGCTGGTAGAGCACGAAGGACAGGAATGGAAAAAGACCGTGGAAAGCCTGCCTACCGTATTCTCTACACCTGCCGGTGTATTTACTTTCTCGGCAGCCGATTCTACGCTACAAACTATCCAGCCTGTGCCCGAAGTAATTCAGGCTACCGTCGTATCGCCTACAAACGCCGCCGCGTCTTTCCGCAGCCGGCTCACCGTAGCCCCAAACGGCAGAGGTACCACTATGGCCCTGCTTACCATCACCGGTAGTCAGGTGCCCCGTGGTGTAGACTTCCTGAACAAGCTGGTAGAAGTATACAATGAAGAAGGTAACAACGACAAGAACGAGGTAGCCGCCAAGACTGCCGAATTTATCGACGAACGCATCCGCATTATCAACAAGGAATTAGGCACCACCGAAAGCCAGCTGGCCAGCTTCAAGCAGCGGGCAGGCGTGGTAGACATCACGGCCGATGCCAGCCAAGCAGCCACAGAACAAGCAGGATACGAACGTGCCTACGCTGAAAACGAGGTACAAATCAGCTTGGTTAATCACCTGAAAAGCCACATTCTTAACGAGGCCAACCAGTACGAAGTGATACCCGCCAACATCGGACTAAACAACAGCGATTTGAACACCGTGGTACAGAACTACAACCAGATGCTGATTGAGCGCAAACGCCTGCTTCGCACCTCGCACGAGGACAACCCAGCCGTGCAGAGCCTGAACGCCAGCATCGACGTGATGCGAAACAGCGTAATGGCTGCCATTCAGACGGCCGAAAAAGGCCTGCTTATCAACCGTCAGGCCCTGCAGGCACAGACCCGTAAGTATGCCGGCAAGGTAAGCGATGCCCCCGTACAGGAAAAAGAATACCTCAGCATCTCACGCCAGCAGGAAATCCAGGCCAACCTCTACCTGATGCTGTTACAGAAACGTGAGGAGAACAACATCACCTTGGCTTCTACCGCCAACAATGCCCGTGTGATTGACGAACCTTTGGCTGGCGGCCAATTCTTTCCTACTCCCTCCCAGACCTATACCATGGCTTTGGGTGTGGGCTTGATACTCCCTGTCGGAATGATATTACTTTTCAGCCTGCTGCAATTTAAAATACAAACCCGTGGCGACGTGGAACGCCTTACCAACCTTCCCATTGTAGGCGACATCCCGCTTACTCCGGAAACTGCCGAAAGTGCCATTGTGGTACGCGAAAACCGCAACGAACTGATGGAAGAAGTGTTCCGCTCCGTGCGAACCAATATCCAGTACATGCTGCAGGAAGGACAGAAAGTCATTCTTTTCACCTCCACCACCTCCGGCGAAGGAAAAAGTTTTACCGCCGGTAACTTGGCCTGCAGCTTGGCCTTTATGGGCAAAAAAGTCATTATTGTGGGGCTCGACATCCGTAAGCCCGGACTGAACAAGGTGTTCCATATCTCCCGCCATGGAGACGGCATCTCGCAGTTCCTGGCAGACCCCGAGCATACTGATTTACGCAGTCTCTGCCAGGTATCCACTATCTCGCCCAACCTCTACATCCTGCCGGGTGGACACATCCCACCTAACCCGACCGAACTGGTAGCCCGTCAGGCTCTGGAAGATGCAGTGGAACGAATGAAGCAACACTTTGACTACATCATTTTGGATACTGCCCCTATCGGTATGGTGACGGATACCCAATTGATTGCCCGTGTAGCAGACTTAAGCGTGTACGTCTGCCGTTCCGGATACACCTCTAAGAGTGAGTTCAAACTTATCAACGAGCTGAAACAGAACGGTAAGCTGCCTCACCCTTGCGTGCTGCTCAACGGTATCGACATGAGCAAGCGCGAAACCGGTTCTTACTATGGCTACGGCAAGTATGGCAAGTACGGACACTACGGTTACGGAAAGAAATACGGTTATGGCTACGGATATGGCTATGGAAAAGAAAAATAAATAAACAAATAAATGACAGAAACAAGCAATACATTCATAGAACTCCACATAGAAGAATTAGGACCTATCCACGATTCACGGATCGTGCTGAAGCCCTTCATGGTATTCAGCGGAGAGTCTGGCACAGGGAAAAGTTATACCGCCCTGTTGGTGCACTATCTCTACAAGATTCTTTGTGAAATGGAAGTCGCTGAATTCTTCAAGGATTTAAACGCTTCTTTCGACAAGCAGAAAGCACAACTGCCAGACGAAGGAGGAGTTTTATTGGAGTTCACCCTAAACCAGTTTGAAGAATGGCTGAATGAAAAAGCGGTGAGGTACGTAGCCGACATGTTAGGCAACTACACATTGAAAGGACGCATTCATGTACATTTTGAAGGCCCCAAGGCAAACTACAAGTTCGCTTACCAAAAAGAAGTGGCAGAAATGAACGGAGAAATGATGTATTTTGATACCGTCACCTTAAACGATCTACCCCCCTTACGCCTGCCATACCGCTCTTCAGAATGGGGAAACATCCCCTATCACCTTCTTTTCAACATCTACCTGAAATCCTTCTATCAGATTCACCAGCGGAACACCCTGCTGCTTCCGCCTTCACGAGGCGGACTGGTCTGTCTGACAGATACAGGCAGAGGCAATTTCCAGATTTCACAAGGCGGCATGTACAACGAATTCATCTCCGGTCTGTCAAACCTGAAATCAGCCACCCCGTTTAAGGACGAGAATGCCATTGGAGAATACCAGACTCTGAGCCAGTCACTGATAAAAGGAAAAATCAATATCAAAGATAACGACCTGTATTATGAACAGGCATTTGGTGAGATTCCCATTACGGCAGGAGCAGCCTCCGTCAAAGAACTGGCCCCTTTCGCCCTCATGCTGCAAAAAGGGCTCGTAAGCGACTATTCCGTCATGTTCGAAGAACCGGAAACCAATCTCCATCCCGAACTACAGATTAAAGTGGCCGATACATTAGCTTATTTGCTGCAGCAAGGCTGCCGTTTCCAGATTACCACCCACAGCGACTATTTCCTTCGCCGCATCAACGACCTGATTCGTCTGGACATCCTCCAGCATAAGCTCTCTAAGGAAGAATACCAGAGTCTGTGCGACCGCCACCACTATCACCCGGAACTGACCATTGCCCCACGGCTTATCGGAGCCTACTATTTCAAGCGTATTTCCGATACAGAGGTCAAAATAATCGTTCAGGAAGCCGGAAACGGCATCCCCTTCGACACGTTTCAGTCGGTGCTCAACCACCAGTTGAAAGACAGTTCCTATATTTACGACAAAATGTGTGAACTCGATGGAGCAGCTGATTAACGAATTTAATCAAATCTATCCGGTCTATGCTTCCCGCAGGTATGTAAACTACACCTTTGACGAAGCCAACAACTTAGGAAAATCCGGCACGCTGCAACACCTGTCTGTGTATGGAATCAACGGATTTGTCATTCCCAACGGTCTCATCAAGGACGACAGTTCCATTTTCGAGAAAGCCCATGCACAGGAGCTATTAAGGAAAGACTGCGACGGCATCTTCCTGACAGAAACAGAAGGAAACAAATACATCCACATTTGCGAACTGAAAAGTTCCTACGCTACCCAGCCCATCACGAAAGCCAAAGACCAGATAATAGGTTCATGGCTGAAGCTCCATTCCCTGATGAGCCTGCTCCAGTCATACCACCCCGAAGAATGGCAAGTACGGGGTATCATTGTCTCTTACATGCCTACTCCCGAACAGGAAGCAGCCATTTTGAGAATGAAAGAAAATGGAAATGAAGCAGGTAACTTTTGTTATAATCTGCAAAGAGATAGGAAATATCCCATGCCGGAAGCCAATTGCAAAAGTTATTTCCGTCCTTTGAATGTGCCGGAAGTTACGATTTACTATGTACCCGTTCCTTACCAGACTGAAGCGTTCAGAGTAAACTTCGGCACTCTGATTCAATAAAAAAGAACAACAATCATAAATCTTTAATCAAAGAAAATAGAACGATGCTATACGATTATCTTATCGTCGGTTCAGGATTATTTGGAGCTACATTTGCATATAGAGCCCGACAAGCAGGCAAAAAATGTTTAGTCATAGACAAACGTCCACATATAGGAGGTAATATATATTGTGAAAAAATAGAAGGAATCAATGTCCACAAATATGGAGCACATATCTTCCACACCTCCAACAAAGAGGTTTGGGATTTTGTAAACTCCATTGTAGAGTTCAATCGATATACCAACTCCCCCGTGGCCAATTATCAAGGCAAACTTTATAATCTTCCGTTCAATATGAACACTTTCTACCAAATGTGGGGCGTGGTTACACCACAACAAGCTAAGGCAAAGATTGAAGAGCAAAAAGTCAATGCAGTGGAAGCAATGAAAAAAGCAGGCATTAAAGAGCCGCGCAACTTGGAAGAGCAAGCTATCTCTTTAATTGGCACAGATATTTATGAAGCCTTGATAAAAGGCTATACTGAAAAGCAATGGGGCAGAAAATGTACCGACCTTCCTGCTTTCATTATTAAACGACTCCCTGTACGATTCGTCTATGACAACAATTACTTTAATGACAAATACCAAGGTATTCCCATAGGAGGCTATAACAAGCTGATAGAAGGACTTTTAGAAGGAGTTGAAGTAAAAACAAATACAGATTTTTTTGAGAATCGTTCTTATTGGGAATCAGTTGCCGAGAAAATTGTATTTACTGGTAAAATTGATGAATTCTATGATTATCAATTCGGAAAGTTGGAATATAGAACGGTAAGATTTGAAGAAGAAATACATGATTGCTCTAACTATCAAGGAAATGCTGTAGTGAATTATACAGAAAAGGAAATCCCTTATACCAGAATCATCGAGCATAAACACTTTGAAATGTTTGGAACAGAAGTAGAAGAATGCCCTAAAACTGTAATATCAAAAGAATATTCCACAGAATGGAAAGACGGCATGGAACCTTACTACCCTGTAAACGATGAAAAGAACAATACACTTTATAACCAATATAAGAAATTAGCAGATAAAGAACAAAATGTAATATTTGGGGGCAGACTGGCAGAATACAAATATTATGACATGGCTCCTATCATTGAGAAGGTCTTAGATTTTAGAATTTAAAATTACGTAATTGATGAATTATTGAAATCATATAATTCAAGAATCTCAAAACACTACGGATAAGAAAAAATTAGTAGCTATTTAAACATGCAACAAGAAAGCGAAAACAATAAAAGAATAGCCAAAAACACACTATATTTATACTTAAGAATGTTAATTATGCTAATTCTAGGATTATTTACATCTAGAATTACATTAAATGCTCTTGGTGTTCATGATTATGGTTTACTTAGTGTTGTGGGTGGTATTATAGGTATGCTTGACTACATAAATAGTCTTTTATCATTAGGCTCTACCCGCTTCTTAACTGCCGCTTTAGGAAGAGGAAATATTACAGAACTAAAGAAAACATTTTCAGCTTGTGTCACTTTACATTTGGTTATTGCATTAGCAACCCTACTTATTGGAGAGACTATCGGTTTGTGGTTTGTGAACAATAAATTAGTAATTGATCCAGACCGAATGTTTGCTGCCAATTGGGTATACCAGCTATCGCTATTTTCATGCTTTCTAAGTATTATGCAAACTCCATATGGAGCGAGTGTCATTTCACATGAGAAAATGTCCATATTCGCCTATATGAGTATTTTTGATGTATTAACAAAACTAGCAGTCGTATCTCTCCTTTTATTTGTAGACACAGACAAACTAATCTTATATTCAACCTTCTACTTTGTCATTGGTTTACTTAACATTATCTTTTATCGAATATATTGCATTAGGAATTTTGATGAATGTTCTTTTAAGTTTGGATATGACAAACAACTTTATAAAGAAATTTGGAATTATGTTGGCTGGAACTCTATTGGTTCATTTGCATTTATGATTAACAACCAAGGGTTAACAATACTATTAAACATGTTCTATGGAACTGTCGTAAACGCTTCACGAGGAATAGCATTCACGGTCAATGAATATGTCCAAAAATTTGTAACAGGTTTTCAAACAGCAGTAGGGCCACAAGTAATAAAATATTGCGCTCAAGGATTATACAAAGAAATGAATCATCTGATTTTTAACAACGCTAAATATTCCTCTTTTTTAATCCTCATTTTAGGACTTCCGATTTTTATTGAGACTAAATACACTTTAACCCTCTGGTTAGGTCAAGTACCTGAATATGTTATCACATTTATTCGGTTAACCTTCATTCAAATGCTAATCAGAGCTATTGACTCTCCAGTTGGAAGAGGAATACACGCATATGGAAAAATGAAATTGCCTAATCTAACTTCATCTTTTATTTATCTAACAATTTTACCTATATGTTATTTATTTATGCACCAAGGCGCATCACCTGTAATTGCATATACAATATCCATATTGGTATTTCCATTAGCTCTAGTTTTTGACTTATGGATTTTAAATAAATATACCGGATTTAATATAAAAGACTTTGTCAAAGAAGTTTGTCTTAAAGTTATACTCATAGTTATAATTTCTGCTACTATACCAGCAATTATTCATTTCAACATGAATGAAGGATTTATTCGTTTCTCCGTTGTCTCTTTTACTTCAGTTACCATATCATGTTTTATCATTTTCTACTGGGGAATATCCAGTAATATGAGAAATAAAATACGAACTAAAATTAAACAAAAAACAACTCTTCTCCAATGGAAAAAATTCTAGTAATAATTATCACTTACAACGCAATGAATTGGGCAGAAAAATGTTTAAATAGTTTGCGTAGTTCGAATATTCCAGTAGACGTTTTAATTATAGATAACGGATCTAATGATGGGACTCAAGAATTTATCAAAAATTCATACCCAGAAGTTCAATTAATACAAAGTCCCATAAATCTTGGCTTTGGAAAAGCTAATAATATTGGATTACAAAAAGTTTTAGACGAAAACTACGATTTTGCATATTTACTTAACCAAGACGCATGGATACTTCCTGACACTTTAGAAAAGTTAATAAATGCTTATCATTCAAATAATGGATATGAGGTATTAAGCCCTATGCAAATGGAAGCAAATGAGCATAAACTTGATTACAATTTCGCCATAAATGTCATAGGCAATTTACAAAACATATCTCCAAAAATTATCAGTGATTTATATACGGGTCAATTAGAATCAATATATGAAGTAAAATTCGTAATGGCTGCTCATTGGCTTATTTCACGCAAATGTATTGAACAAGTTGGAGGATTCTCTCCCACGTTCCCACATTATGGTGAAGATGACAATTACTTAAATCGCGTAAATTATTGGAATTTCAAGGCAGGAATCGTACCTAGTTCGATTGCTGTTCATGATAGAGAAAATAGAACAGCTACCAAAGAAAAAGTATTATATATTACCAAGTACATACAAGTATTAGTTGCAGTAAGTAATCCCAACAAACCTGTAAATCTATCAAAATACTTAAAGTTGTATCTAAGGCTCTTTTTCTCTAAAAAAGGCGACTGGATTGGTAAGTATTTATTACGTCTATACAAAGAAAGGAAACAAATAAACCTGAATTTTATAACTAGTTTAAATCAGTGTGCATTTCTAAAAGAATCGAGAAATGAATCCAATTAAATTATCAATAATTATCCCACATTTTAATATACCTCATTTGCTAATGCGTTGTCTAAAATCTATACCTGAGACGGATGATATTCAGGTTATAGTTGTTGATGACAATAGTCCTAATTGTGAGAATTACATAAAAGAATATCCTTTATTGTCACGCGCTAATACTGAATTTCATATATTAGCCAACAATGGAGGAGGTGGAAAAGCCCGGAACGAAGGATTAAAGCACGCAAAAGGAGAATGGATTTTTTTTGCTGATGCGGATGATTTTTTTAATTATAATTTTATTGAAGTCATAAGTCAATATATCTATACTGAAAATCAATATGACATTGTCTATTTTAATGCAAACAGTTTAGATTGTGACACATATGAAAACTCCCCTAGGGCAGGTTACGTAAATCAATACATACATAATTTTTTAGCATCAAATAATGAGTTCGATGTACGATATACATTTGGAGAACCTTGGTGTAAGCTTATCAGATTTGAATTAATAGCTAAAAATAATATTAAATTTGACGAAACCCCCATCCATAATGATGCAACCTTCTCTTATCTAATAGGATATTATGCCAAAAAAATAGCAGCGGATAAACGCGCCATATATTGTTTAACTGACAGACCCAACAGTGTATCTAAAGTTCTTACAGATGAACTTCATATGATACGACTGTCTATTTTTTTTAAAAAATACATCTTCTTAAAGAACCATGAAATAAAACAATATCCTATAATTAATGACATTATTTATCAAACATTACTCTATTATAAAATAAATAATGATAGAAAGCACTATAACCAATGTATTGATATAGCTATATCTTGTGGCATAGACAGAAAAACAATCCTTAAAGAAATCAAAGAAACATTTAAGAATAAAAGATATTATAATAGAAAAGTCTTGATAAAAGAAATAGTAAATAAATTGTTAAACAGGATTTAAACAAGTAATAGTAAAAATGGATAAAATTATTACAATTATAATTCCCACATACAATATGGAAAGATATTTAGACAAATGTCTAACATCTCTCATTATTACAGACGAAAATCTTATGAAGATAACTGAGATTCTTGTTATTATCGATGGATCAAAAGATCGTAGTAGTGAGATTGCTCATAATTATGCAAAGCGATTTCCGAATACATTTCGAGTTATTGAAAAAGAAAATGGGAATTATGGTTCATGTATAAATAGAGGATTATCAGAAGCCAAAGGAAAATATGTTAAAATATTAGATGCTGATGATTATTTTGATACACAAAACTGGATGGCATATCTAAAAAAAATTCAGAATGTTGATGCTGATTTAATTTTAACCAATTATGATTTGATAACTCCTCAAGATTATATCATAAATAATAAAAAATTTAATTGTAGTCCTAACAAATTAATAGATTCTACCACTTGCGTGCAGGAGCTTGTTGAAGTAGAAATGCATGCAATTACCTATAGAACTCAGTTATTATTAGATATGAAATATACACAAACTGAGGGTATTTCATACACAGATACAGAATGGGTTCTAATACCAATGCAAAACATCAAAACTGTTTATTACATCAATCTGGTAATTTACAAATATTTAATTGGCAGAGAGGGCCAAACTATGGATACTAACATATATCTCCGAAACAGGAAGCACATTACAATCATTATAAGTAAGCTTATACATGAAATCTACAATAAAAACCTTCTACTGTCTCCTATGAGCTATTTTTACAAATCTCGAATTTTAGGATTATACTCCAGACATTATACTACATCTCTCATAGAAAATAAGTTTCCAAGTTACGAGTTAATTGAATTAGATGAAGAATTAAAACGATTATGTAAGGATATATACGATTCACTCGCTCAAGTCTGTTTCTCTAAAATTGAATACATAAAATTATGGAGGAATAATAATTTTAGGCTTCCCTATGCCACGAAAATATTTATCAAAATAATAAAATTGAAACGAAAATATTTATCTAATGTCAAATTAGGGCGGGAAAAATAAGATGAAAAATAATAGTTCCTTACAATCCATCACTTTTGATACGATTAGATTTCCCCTTGTGACAATGGTCGTTTTTATTCATTGCTTTGGTCTTCCCAATGAATTTACACCATTATGCGAAGTTAAAGATTTCAATTATGATGAGATATTTACTTTTATCCGGATTTTTTTCAGTAAAGTATTCCCACATATTGCTGTTCCTACGTTTTTCATTATGTCCAGCTATTTACTCTTCAGAAGCTTTAATGGCATATGGGATTTTAACCAATGGTCTCATAAAATTAAAAGACGAATAAAGTCACTTTTAATACCATATTTAATATGGAATATGATACCAATTTTATTTTATATCGCTACAGTAATTGGAGGAGGAATAATCCATAATAAACCAATACAAGGACTATCTGAACCTATATCTTCTTTATTTTCATGGCATACTTATTGGGATATAAAAATTGATGGTGCTTTAACAGGCCCCATGAATTATCCACTATGGTTTATACGTGATTTAATGATACACATTATCTTATCTCCCCTGATATTTATATATATCAAAACAACAAAAGTCTATGGCATTTTATTTGTACTTCTATATTATCTTTTAGGATTTAATTTTATATCAATACCTGGACTTAATTTTTTTGTTACGATTTTTTTTGTCATGGGTTCATACCTAGCATTAAATAAAATAGATATTATTGAACAATTTAAAAAGTATTCTAATTATATCTATCCTATATGTATAGTTTCATTATTTATTGCTGTATATACATTTGGATCAAACCTACCTATCTCAGGTTATTCATTCAGAATTTATATAATTACAGGAATAATAACTCTATTCACAATATCAGGTTTCCTGTGTAAAAAATATAACATAAAAGGAAAAACAATTATAACATCAAGTACTTTCTTTGTATATGCCGCCCATTTAGGATTACCGATACAGAAAAGTGCAAATATTATCGTTAACAGCATTGCAGATATCGTACCACCAGTTATATGCTATTTTCTAGTTCCCTTAATTACAATATTTCTTTGTGTATTAATGTATATTATATTAAACTCGATTTCTCCTCGCCTAACAACTTTTGTTTGTGGCAGATAAGTTTCTTATAACCACCCTACATTAAAAATAAAAATAATGATTTCAATAATAATCCCTATATACAATGCAGAAAAATACATAAGCCGATGCATTGAAAGCATTCTCCAACAAACATATAAAGAATGGGAGCTAATATTAGTTGATGATGGAAGTAAGGATAATTCATACAATATATGTAAAGAGTATGCTGCCAATTATAAAAACATTACCGTCATCAAACAAAAAAATAATGGTGCCAACAAAGCTAGACAACAAGGATGGTTACACGCTAAAGGAGAATGGATTACTTTCGTTGACGCGGATGATTCATTACCATACGATGCTTTAGAAAATCTAGTATCAGATATAGATGGTAAAACCGATATTATTATAGGATGGCTAAATAACTTAAAGTTCACAACTGATAGAATTATATCAATAAAAGAATATAGAAGCAGAAATATCCGTAGAGGGGGAATACATGTCGGCCCTGTTGCTCATCTTTATCGGAAAAAAATTTTTTCCAATGAAATTTTTGATATTCCAAGAGATATCATTATGGGTGAAGATATGCTCATGAATATCAGGCTATCATTCAATACAGAAAATAATGTAAAAATAGTAAATAAAGTTGTTTATAACTATTACATTGAAAATCCTACTAACACAACCAGTTCATTCAAATTAAATTTAGCTTATGAAGAGTTATTGCATAAATATAGATTGTTATCTATCCCTGATAAATTCCATCAAAAATACATGAATGAAATGATTGAGATTAGATTATATACATTAATACAATATATAACTCAAAATCCATTTGAAAATAAATGGAAAAAATCTACATTTTTCATAGAATTGATTAATGATATAAATAATAATAATTTCAAGACGAATATATCTACCAATCTTCTTCTAAACACAAAATCATCATTATTGAGATACATATTAATAAAATACAGATTAATCATAAAGTATTATTTATTTTTGAAATCTTACTTACACTTAAAAAAATGATTCATATAGCATTTAATCTTGATAACAACTATGTTACACATTGTGCCACTGTCATAGCTTCAATTATAGATAACAATACAAACTATTGCAGTATTTCTTTTCATCTGATTTCTGCAGATTTATCATCACCGAATAAGAATCACCTCAAAGACTGGATTAAGAGTAAAGGTAATTCCTATCAGATATTCTTTTATGACATTGATAAAACAATTTTTAATGATTTTCCACTAGGACAAACCTATCTTAATATTACATGCTATTATAGACTTCTCATACCAACTCTACTACAAGGAATCAGTAAGGCAATCTATCTAGATTGTGATACGATTGTATTAAATAGTCTTGAAAGTTTATGGAATACCACTCTAGAGAATAAAGCATGGGCCGGCGTAAGAGATAGAATCAACGATTACATAAGAGTATATAACAGACTTGATTTCCCATTGAAATATGGCTACTTCAACGATGGTGTAATGCTACTGAATTTAGACGAAATGCGAAAGGTTGATATTATTTCAATATCCAAAGAATTAGCTAAAAACATTCCTTTAGCCCTCAAAAATCATGAACAAGATATATTAAATAAAATATTTTATAGGAGTAAACAACCTCTCGACTTTAAATATAATCTTTTAGAGTATTATATTTATACAGAAGAATGGCTATATCTTGACCGAAAATATTACCCTGAAATTATAGAAGCTTGCAAAAATCCAGTTATTGTTCATTTTTGTATGCCACAGAAGCCATGGCATGTTGAATGTATAAATCCTTATAAAGAACTTTATTATAAATACCGCAAAATGACGCCATGGCCCGAATTAAAACTGGTTCATAAGAAAGAAAAACTTTCAAAAAAGCAAAAGCTAAAATTAGCTTTAGAAAAATTAGGACTATATAAAGTGGAACAAAAATCTACTTTACGAAAAGATATAAATAATATTGAAGAACCTAATAACGTCCTTTTCTAAATATGCAAGTTAAACGATTAGATTACATTGATGCTTTAAGAGGATTAGCCATATTATTTATTGTCTTTGGCCATATACCGATGTATTGCTATCATACAGGTGACACCTTTACATCATGCAGGAGCTTCACTTCACTAGTACAACTCCCCATCTTTTTCTTTGTTTCTGGTTTTGTGTTTAGAATTAAAGATTTCTCAATAAGAGGAGAAAGTAAATTCATCTTAAATAAATTCAAGCAATTGATTATTCCAGCCATTATTATTGGTAGCATATATTTTATATTCCATGATGGTAATTTTACCCAAATCATTCATGATAAATTCAAAGGTGGTTATTGGTTTACATTTACTTTATTTGAATTAATTATCATTCAATACTTTTGGGAAATGCTTACAAAGAAAATGCATATACGAAACAGTAATAAAATATATTATACAGCCTCTTTCTGTTTAGCTGTGATACTATATACACTCTCTTTACCTACAATATCAGCTAAACTAGGCGATATTAGCCTCATAATAGGAGTACCTATGCTTCGATATTATCTATATTTTTTTATTGGAATCATAATTCGTAACAATTTGGATGCTATTATCCAGTGGAATTATAGAAATCAACTGACAGCTATAACTACATTGATTTTCTTTGTTCTATTCCTAATGAACCAGATATCATACAAATTTGAAGGGATTCTATTCCACCTAAACCTGATTGCTTTAGAAGTATCGTCCTTACTTGTAGTCTTTATGGTATTCTACAAATATCGTCTATACTTTTCATCCAATCAATGCATCGCTAATACACTTACATTCTTGGGTAAAAGAACATTAGATATATACTTGATTCATTATTTCTTTCTCCCTGAAGACTTAAGCTTATTTGGAGACTACTTCACTGCACACCCTGCAATAATATTAGAAGCATTATTTAGCAGTTTAATTACACTTTTAGTTATAGTATTTTGCCTATTTATCAGTGAAGCATTAAGATGTAATCCTAATATATCAAAATATCTCTTAGGAACAAAATAAACTTACTCCAGCAGTATTTTTATCTATGCCATACACGACACTTTTGTATTGGCTAATATATCTAAAATACTATTAAAGATAATAGATGAAAAAGGGTTGCTTCCAGATTTCCCCCATCGCAACCATGATTATTTGTATTATCATGTATTCCTGTATGAAAAGATTATTCCCTAAAATGACTCAATTTATCTGTAGAAGCAGATAAATTTAATTTTACATTATAATATGAAAGAACAAAAGAAAATTCATTTTGCCTGGTTAGATGCCCTGAGATTCATTGCTGCTTTTTTAGTTCTATTCTGTCACTCCAGAAATGATTTTTTTCTAAAATACAATTATCTGGACGCAGACCAACAGGGTCTTATCACATTTCTTTTTTACCTCATTGGAAGATTAGGAAGTGAAGCAGTATTCACATTCTTTATTCTTAGTGGTTTCTTGGTAGGTGGACCAGGATTAGAAAGAATTATGAACTCAACTTTTAAACTAAGAAGCTATATCGTAGACCGTTCGGTACGTATCATGATTCCTCTACTGTCAGCAATATTACTTTTCATTATTATTGCTCCTATTGTGGGTAGTGACATTCATTGGGGAAGAGTGATTGGCAATTTATTATCATTACAATGCATTATTTGTGACCCATTGGTCTCTCCATTTTGGAGTTTAAGCTATGAAGTTTGGTTTTACATCGTACTAGCAGCATTAGCGTTAATCATGCGTCATAAAAAAATAGGATATTTATTATTTGTCATCTGTTGTATGGTTTACATACGGATGAATCCATTGTATTTACTTATGTGGCTGATTGGTGCCGCAGCGTATCTGACCAAACCAAAAAAATTGAATAAATGGCATTTTATAGCCAGCATTGCACTAATGATAACAGCCATCGCATTGACACAGATGACGAAAGCCAGCAAGGCCATGTCATTTGATTTACCTAAGCTAGGTGAAGGATACAATCTGTTTCTTTGCATAGCTATGGGATGGTTTGTACAACAAGTTATTTTATTAGAACCACGCAAAAAATGGCTCAAAAAAATAGAGCAAGGATTTAGTAAATTAGCCAATTTTTCATATACTTTATATCTGACACACCGAATCGTACTCCTTGTGATATTTACACTTTGGCTGGAAAAAGAAAAGGCTGATATGTCTATCCATAACATTCTATTATTCATAGGCATTTTATTAAGTTGCCTCATTGTGGCATACATTGTGTATGTGTTAGCAGAAAAGCATACTCAGAAAGCTAAATCAATCATCAAACAACGATTGAATATTTAATAATATGACCCGACCTATAATATCCGTTATCATCCCTGTCTATAATGTAGCACATTACCTAAAGCAATGTATAGAAAGCATTATAAGCCAGGAAGGAAACATAGAAGTAATACTTATAGATGATGGAAGTCCTGATGAAAGTCCGTCTATTTGCGATGAATATGCACAGAAAGATAATCGTATTCACGTAATTCATAAACAGAATGGAGGAGTTTCCTCGGCCAGAAACGCAGGACTCGATGCAGCGCAAGGTGAATGGATATGGTTTGTAGATGGAGATGACTATATAGCAGAAAATGTATTAAAAAGAATTTATCAGGAAATCCAGAAACATCCTCATGCAGATTTAATTCAAATGGGGATGAATTATTTATATGATAACAACCGATTGGTTCCACAAAAAATAAAACTCGTTGATAATCTAGAAAAAAATAAATTCCTTTTACAACATATTACTTATCACAATCACAGACTTCTATTTAAGAGAGAGATTATAGAAAAGAACCGGCTTTGCTTCACACAAGGATTAAGAGTAGCAGAAGATCAGGAATTTCAATTAAAATACATGATGTTATGCAAAACTCCCATACAAATCCCTATCTCTGCCTATATTTATCGCCAAAGGGAGGGTTCTGCTACACACGATGCTAGTACATCCAACCGAATCGTTAATGACACCTTTATGGTTTTGGAGAATCTGAATCGGTTTATCGAAGAAAAACAAATATCAGTTGAAGAATGGCTACATAACAGAATTCAGATTATGACCAGAAGCCTGTTGTACGCTGCTTCACAGATTCACAATTTGGATAAAAAAGAGATTAAAGCCAAACTGAACAAACTGGCAATACAATATGAACAATGCGGTATAAATTGTTTCAAGAGCAATAAAATAATGCTTGCACGTAAAAATCTCACACTATACTTTCTACTCAACAAATATTATCTTAAAATAAGAGGAATCAAATAATCATCAAACAAAGAACAACAATGATACCTAAAATTATACATTACTCTTGGTTCAGCGGTGAACCCTACCCTGCATTCCTCAAAGAATGTATGGATACATGGAAAAAAGTCCTTCCTGATTATGAATTCATGTTGTGGGATGCCAAGAAATTAGCAGAATGCAACAATACTTTTGCCAATGAAGCGGTAAGCGTAAAAAAATGGGCTTTTGCAGCTGATTTTATTCGATTATATGCAGTATATCATTACGGGGGTATCTGGCTGGATACAGACATTGATATGTTCAAATCCTTTGACCCTTTTCTAAATGACGGTATGTTTATCGGCCGGGAATATTATGTGCACCAGGAAAAAGGCAAAGAAGACTTTGTGGCATTAACTTCGCATTGCTTTGGAGCCGAAAAAGGACATCCATTCTTGAAAGAATGCTTGGAATTCTATGAACATAGGCATTTCATTCGCTCTCATAACGAAAATTTACCCCAAGAATTACGTTATGACATGACCATCATCCCTATGCTACAAATGAAACTAGCAGAGAACTATGGATTCGATTCACGCAACAGCATAAACAAATTGCAAATACTAACCAATGGCATTCATGTATACCCTTACCAATATTTTGACCAGCCTGGATATACCAGCATGGAGAATGTAGTGTGCATACATAGAGTTGCTCAGAGCTGGAATCCTTTATATAAAGGAATGACAGCACGTGAAATAACAAATCCCAAACGTAAGACAATGGGATATTACAAGATGAAAATACAACAGAGATTAGCAAACTGGATAATCAAATTATAAAGTTTAAATTGATTACGTATGCTTAAAATCAAATTTCTTTATGCCGCATTTGTTTCATTTTTCCAACAAATTGGCATACGTTCAACAGCAAATAACATAAAAATGTTATTTACTAATTTATGTCTTATTTTTAGCAAACAACCTGAACCATTATATAAAAAGAAACATGAATTAAACCGACAATTTCTAAAGCAATCCATCACTTTACCAAAGGATGATGTTAAAAGCTCCCCGGTAGAGAATTATCGTATCTGGCTTTTATGGTGGCAAGGTGAATCTCAAATGCCCCCTATTGTACGTTGTACATATAATAGTATCTGTAAGATGACAGATAAAGAAGTCGTACTAATCACAAAAGACAATTGGAAATCATACATCAATCCGGCATCATGGATAGAACAGAAAGTGCTCAATGGAAAAATGAAGTTGCCTGCATTATCCGACTACATAAGAGCTTCTTTACTCTACGAATATGGTGGAATGTGGATTGATAGCACCGTATTATGTACAAAACAAATTCCAAGCTGGATATTTGAAAGAGAATTTTTCAGTATACATAATGATGAAACTTCCACCAATAAATATGTAGCCAATGGCAGATGGAATGTCCAAATCTTAGGTACTAACAGAAAACACCTTGAAGTCTTCCATTGCCTACGGCATGTATTTGCCGAATATTGGAAAAAATATGATTATATAATGGATTATTTACTTGTAGATTACAGCATAGATTATGCATACAATGAAAAACAAAGAGTTAAAAATATAATAGATTCCGTACCATGTACCAATCAAAACATGCATGCAATACTCTCCCTATTTGACAAACCATTTGAGCAGGATATAATGAATAAACTATCAGAAAACACATGGTTCTTTAAGTTGACTTATAAACATAGATTCATAGAATCCATAAATGGAAGACCTACATTCTTTAAATATATAATCGACAAGTATTTGCAATAATTTATATATTAATTTATCACTAATTACATAGACTATTTTTTCTTAATTCATATTTATATATAAACCATGGAAGTAATTCTATTATTAACAGCATGTATAAAACCGAATGTTACAGATTATATAGCCATCCCTAATTATACAGAAAGAAAGAATATGTATATCGATGCTATTAATTGGTATATCAGAAACACAAATTTCAAGATAATTTTCGTTGAAAATAGTGGGACAAACATTAAGGAAAATATAATAAAAGCAGATTGTAATCGAATAGAATTCCTTACATTCGAAAGCAAGCCTGCAGTACCAGAACGAAGCCGTAGCTATAAAGAAATGGAAATACTTGAATATGCATTTAAACATTCAAAATTCCTAACGAAAGAAGAATTAATTATAGTAAAAATTACAGGGAGACTTAAGCTGTTAAATATAAATGCAATTATTAGTTCTTTAACAAAAGCAAGCAAAAAGACTAAAGGATTTGTATGTTCAGCAAAAAATGCACGTAAACCTTTCTCAGATTGCCGCTTTATTTATTTCTCAAAAAACTTCTGGCCATACCTGTATAAACAAAAGGAAAAAATATGGCCAACCTATGGCATGGAATGGGTATTAGGGGATGCTATCAGAGAAGCACAGAAAAATGGACTTACATTTATTTATCCTCCATTATTTGAAGATATTGAAGGGATTGGTATGAGCCAGGGAAACTCTCTGAAATCAAGAGGGTTTCAGCTTTATAAAAAGAAAATTAGGCATTACATAATAAAAGTTCTCTTTAATATAAAACTTTTACCTTTAAGATAATATCATTAATGTAATGAAAATACTCTATATACTGAAGCATAATCCGTGGGGTATCGGCGGTGGCTGCTATGCATGTAGAAATTATTTAGAACTATTTTCCGAATTGTTTTTACAAGATAAGATCGATGTACTAATATGCAGTGAATATCTTCAGACTCCTATAATTCCTAATTTTAAAAATTGTAAATTCATACCAGTTCTTCCAAGAAGTAAGTTTTCACAATATCTATCTCCTATCACTCATATCCTGCACAGACATCAAGAACTTGCCACTAAAATGCTTCAACGAAATCATTATGATTATTGCATTTTCGATCATAACAGCATTGCAGGTTCTCTTGTAGATTTATGCAAACAGAAAGGAATAAAGACTATCGTATTAAACCATAATTGTGAACTGGAATATTTCAAGGACAATAATAGCAAACTAAAGAACATATTATTATTGCCTTCAGTACAAAAAAATGAAAAGAATGCTTACTTAAAATGCGATTATAATATTTTTCTAACAGAAGAAGATAAAGAGATATTCAAAAGATTGTATGGGACATCCCAAACAACAAGTATTATAGGAGGATGTTTTTTAAGAAAAGAAGAGATAATATCTGAAACTGACTCACCTTTTAATGACAAGTTAAAGATTGTCATTAGTGGTACCATGGGTAATGTACAGAACAAAGATGGTATACTCTATTTTCTGAATGAGCTTTACCAGTATGTACCCCAAGATATGGAAATAATTCTGACCGGTCGGAATCCATCGGAAGAAATCATCAATCTTTGCAAATTGCATAACAATATACAACTCATTGCAAATCCAGAAAACATTTTGGATATTGTGGAGAAATGTGATATTTTTGTATGCCCAACCAAATTGGGGGGAGGAATGAAGCTAAGACTGATTGACGGATTAAGATGTGGATTACCGGTTATCTCACACAAAGTATCTGCAAGAGGATATTCTTTCTTCGAAAAAGAGGGAGTCGTCATGTCCTTTGAAAGTCCCGAAGAGTTTAAAAATCATGTAGATTCTCTAATTCAAAAAATAAAAACAGGAAGAATCAATAGAAGATACATCAAACAACAGGTGAAGAAGCATTTGGGGTTCCAATCAGCTCTAGAGAGAATCAAAATTGTAAAGAAATAATTTATAATGAGTCAGATTATCAGTTACATAAAAAACAACTTATACGAGTTATTCATTACATTTTGCTTATTCAGTAATCTATACCCTTACACACTGCCATCCTATGTATATTATATAGGTATTTTCTTTATCTGTCTGAAAATGATGAAATGTAAAACCGGATTGGTAAGCAAATTTAATGTGTATTTGTTCTTTATCGGAGCTATCTGGTTGTCGACACTGATAAACTTTGCTTTTGATTTCCGCCCTCTTCTTTTTACAATTATCCTTATTGTAGGTGCTCCTTTTTTAACAAGCATACGCTGGCATTTATACAAAAAGAAATTGCTACATAACATCTACATAGGATTCGCATGCACGGTAATCATCAGTTTAATTGCTAAAGTTATGGGAGTTAATTACCAAGTGACCATGCGTTTAGGAAGTAGTATGATGCAATATGGAGGTGTGGACGAATTCTCCGGTTTTGCCAAATTTCCCATGTGGAACAGTGCAGCAGCGGCCGTCAGCATGCTATATTTTGCATATTTATTTTTTAAAAACAATACAGCAAATACTAAGATTAAAATCTTTTATATACTTATGTATCTGGCTTCTTTGTACGTCTGCTTAATATCAGCTTCCCGCTCTGCATTCGGACTGGCAGCTTTACTCTCCCTACTCTTAATGAAATGGCTGACTCCCAATATGGGAAAAATGACAAAATATATTGCCATATTTGGTTGTATCGGAGTTTTGTCTTTCCCATTCTTTATGGAAAGTGCCACACGAATGATACAAAAGCAGGAACATCAAGAGGCCAGTGGGCAAACTTCACGCGACGGTCTTTGGGCACAAAGAAAAACTGAATTCCTCTCATCTCCCCTATATGGAGTGGGATTTGCCGTACAAGGAGTAGGCGACCAACGGCAGATAGGGCGTGGAGAATCTGGCTCCAGCTGGTTTTCAATTCTGTCACAAACGGGACTAATCGGTTTTGTTATTGCCATCATTTTATGGAGTAAAACATTCACCCGACTAAAACGGATTGATTATGAAAAGGAAAACATTCTGACGTATACCCTTTTTCTGTTTTTTACGGTTCACTCTATATTGGAAGGATACATGTTTCAAGGAGGATGGTATATGTGCATAATTTGCTGGTTAACCGTAGGCATCATTAATGAAGCTAAATTGTATAGAAAATTTTTGATAAATACAGCTAAAAAATGAGACGAAGGATTTACATCGTTATCGCCTGTTTTATTTTCATTTTATTTATACTTGAATTCATCTTACGATTTAAATTCGGCTTCTGTGATGCCCTACTCTATCAGTCCAGCGATAAATACGAATACATCGCACAACCCAACCAAGACCGGTACAGATTTGGAGCACACATTCTATATAACAGCTATTCACAACGAAATGAGGAACCTGATTCTACAAAAATAAAGATATTAGGACTGGGAGATTCCGTGCTTTTCGGAGGAACCTGGATGGATCAGGATTCGCTGGCTACCACCTTGTTCAGTCAGGAAACTGGAATGCAGATGTTGAATATCTCAGCCGGAAGCTGGGGACCGGATAACTGTACGGCATATCTGAAAGAAAAAGGTACATTCGATGCACATGCAATGATATTGGTATGCAGCAGTCATGATGCATACGACGTCATGTCTTTTTTTCCAGTTGTAGGCAACTTTCCTACTTATCCGGACAAGCAATATTCCCTTGCTATCTGTGAACTGATAGACCGCTACGTAATTCCACGGGGAAAAATGATTTTTGCGAAATATTCAGCAAAACTTGATCCAGATGCCGCAGTGGTAAAAGCTGCACAGCATAACTCCGTCGCCAAGAAATCACAGATATTTAATCCTGGATTTGACCAGCTGAAAATGATAGCCGATTCATTACGTATTCCTTTTGGCATTTATTTGCATGCGGAAATCGGAGAGCTGCAACGAGGAGCATACAATGATATGGGACAGCAAATCTGCCAATGGGCAGAAACCAACCAGATTCCGCTTATGAAAGGACTGAAAAATGGAGAAACAGCAGAAATGTACAAAGATATCATTCATTTTAATGAAAAAGGACAAAGACATCTGGCCAATTGTCTAAAGAAAATGGTCAGTGAATTATTACATACAAATGAAAACAAATAAACGTATTGCAATTTTGCAGCCCGAAGTACCACACTACCGGGAGGAGTTCTTTGACTTACTACGCCAGCAGTGTGAGACTTCTGACGTATATGTATATAACTCATTTGAGAGCACAAAACAGCAGGGATTTAATATCGATACAAAAGGGTTAAAATACATACCAAACAAGCAACTGAAAGGTTTTCTGTTTTACAATCCGTTTCCATTGCTCAGCAAGAAATATGACACACTGGTACTGATGCTGCATTTCGCACACCTCACCACCTGGCTGTTGCTGCTTACCAAATTCATTCACCGGAAACAAATCATCCTGTGGGGACAGGGTATCTCTGTAAAGCGCTACTTGAAAGAAGAAAAGAAACCCGACTGGAAATTGAAAGCTCAGATAGCATTGGCTGACGGAGTATGGCTGTACATGCAAAAAGAACTGGAACAATGGAAACAAATCTTTCCGCAGAAAAAGATGGTAGCACTGAACAATACCCTGACAGGGGTCAGCGAAATGTGCAACTACGTGCCGGAACTGAGTAAAGAGGAACTGAAAAAGAAATATGGTATCACACAGGAAGTGGTGCTGATTTTCTGTGCTCGCTTTGAATCGAACTACCGCCGAACGGATTTATTAGTGGAAGCGATGAAGCGGCTGGATAAGAACCGTTTCGGCTTCGTAATTATCGGTAAAGGAAAAAACAAGCCCGATTTTTCTGGATTTGATAATGTATATGACTTCGGTGCAGTGTATGACACGGCTATTAAAAGGGAGCTGTTCTCGCTCTCGGACATTTATTTCCAACCGGGATGGGTGGGTTTGTCTATTGTGGAAGCCATGGCCTACGGAAAACCAATCTTCACATTTGTACGAAGTGAAGAAACCAAACAATGTGTGGAATACAGTTACATTCAGCCGGAATATAACGGAATGCTGTTTGAAACAATCGAAGAGTGTGTCGGTTATATCTCACATATAGAGAAAGAGAAATTGGTAGACATGGGACAAAATGCTCGCCACTTTGTGAAAAATAACCTGTCTGTAGAACAAATGGCTAATCATGCAATAAGTACCTTATGAAAGTAATTCATTATATCCCGACTATTGACCGAAATTGGGGCGGTACTACCGCTTACATGCAATTATTGGCCAATGAATTAGGCAAGCTGACGGAACTGCATATCTTTACGCATGCCTCAGAGAATCCGGTGGCAATACAGAATTGCCAGATTCATAATCTGCCCTCCTGGAAACATCTCAAAGCGATGAAGCGAGAATTCAGACAACAAATCAAAGCTATCCAACCAGATGTATTTCATATGAATGGCTGCTGGACACCAGGTTGTGCCCTTACACAGAAATGGGCACAGGAAATGGGCATCAAGGTGGTGCTTACGCCACACGGAATGTTAGAGCCTTGGATTTTGGCACGGCATTACTGGACGCGCAAGGTACCTGCTCTCCTGCTCTATCAGAAAGCGGCAGTAAAAAAAGCAGACTATCTGCATGCCACGGCAGACAGCGAAAAAGAAAATCTGCTGAAATTAGGCTACAATACACAAATTGAAGTAATTCCCAATGGTATTGAGGTAGAAAACATCATACTGAAGAAAGACTGGGAACGAAAGAAACGGATTCTTTTCCTTTCCAGAATTCATGTAAAGAAAGGCATTGAATTCCTGTTGGAAGCAACAGCACTTCTAAAAGACAAACTGGATGGCTATGTCATTGAAATAGCTGGAGAAGGTGATAAGGAATACATCGCTCAACTAAAGCAAAAAGCAAAAGAACTACAGATTGAATCCTTTGTACAATTCTGTGGCGGAGTATATAGTGACCAGAAATGGAAACTGTTTCAAGAAGCAGATGTATTCGTTTTGCCTACGTTCTCAGAGAACTTCGGAATTGTAGTGGCAGAAGCTCTGGCTTGCGGTACGCCTGTAATTACCACGAAAGGAACACCCTGGGAAGAATTGGATAGTGCACATTGTGGCTGGTGGACAGAAATCGGCACACAGCCTACTACGGATGCGTTGAATAAGTTTCTGCAACTTTCTGTGGAAGAACTGGAAGCAATGGGACGAAACGGACGTAAATTGGTAGAAGAACAATATTCGTCACGGAAAATGGCGAAGGATATGGTGAATTTATATCATAAAGTATACGGAAAGAAATGAAAGAAGTAAAACTGGACACTTTCAGAACAGGAAACTTTGACAAAGGAGCAGGATTCCTCAAACAGACACTCTGGTACTTCGTAAATGCTTTGATAGTACGTGCATCCTGGAATCCTTTCATGGGGATAAAGATTGCTTTACTAAAGGCTTTCGGAGCAAAAATCGGAAAAGGACTGGTCATCAAGAATAATGTATGCATCAAATTTCCCTGGAAACTGACTATTGGTGACCATGTATGGCTGGGTGAATACTGCTGGATAGATAATCTGGATGAAGTAACAATAGGTAGTCATGTGTGTATTTCACAAGGGGCATTGCTACTAACCGGAAATCACGATTATACATTGTCTTCTTTTGACTACCGGAATGCACCTATCGTGATTGAAGACGGGGCATGGATTGGAGCCAAGACGGTAGTTTGTCCAGGTGTAACGGTGCACAGTCATTCCATCTTAACAGTGGGGTCCATTGCTACAAAGGATATGGAGGAATATGGTATCTACCAGGGAAATCCAGCTCAACTCATCAGAAAAAGAACCATTAAAGAATAATTTACTTAGATGAGAAACTATAATATCGATATTTTAAGAAGCATTATTATGCTTTTCATTGTGATATGGCATGCTATTATACATGGAATAATAATATCAAAAAATGTAGATTTAACAAACTTATCACAAATAGAAATTGGTAATTATGGAATCATACAATTATTAGCATATTTAACTTCTATATCTGTAAACTGCTTTGTATTAATATCCGGTTATTTCTCAATCAATAGCAAACGAGTTAATTATGACAGAATTATAAAAGTCTGGTTACAAACTTTCTTTTATTCATTTATTATCTATCTACTATTATCAGTTTTAGGGGTTTTACCTTGTAAAATTACTACCATAATTAGGACATTATTACCGGTTTGTACTAAACAATACTGGTTTATAACATGCTATATACCATTAATGTTAATAAGTCCCTACATCTCTAAAATGATTACGGAAAATTCTAATAAAGATAATACTAAAATACTAATCATCTTTTCATTCCTTACACTCACATTTATATCTTTCCCAAGTTTCAGCATCCCTATCGGATACATTAACACCTATGGAGATAATATTATATGGTTTATATATCTATATATTGTAGGTGGATATATAAGACTATATGAACCTTTTATCCATAAAACAAAACTATTAAGTATTTTATTAGCTATTCTTTTATTGTTTCTAGCAACAAAAGGTATCATATACCACTTACGAACTGGTGAAAATACATTTAATTCTATACACAATAATGGTATAACATTTATTCTCTCCGTTCTTTCTTTTTTAATAATTAAAAACATTAGTGTCCAATAAAAATGGACGAGTTAAAAAATTAATCAAATAGTCCTTCAA
>OGHV01000501.1_pt1 | contig 27671 bp, 21 predicted proteins | sample 1571551 | NCBI WGS metagenome assembly OGHV01 (sample SAMEA2581960, study PRJEB24529) | metagenome | biome: Human gut stool | place: China | collected 2011 | reverse complement strand
GAATCAGCGGACCGGGATCACGCCCCGGATCAGTGCACGTACGTGGTCCCGGAGGTGTCCCCCACGGGCTTCGCGCGCTTCGGTGCCTTGATGACGAGTGAGGGCTTCGTCACTTCAGCGGCGGGCAGAGGCGCGATCGCGGCGAGGTCGCCGTGGCGCTTCCGGAGTTCCTCGATGTCGCCGAACTCGATCGCGCGCTGCGTGCAACTTTCGACGCAGATGGGACCGAGACCGCGCTGCAGGCGGTCGAGACACCCGTCGCACTTCGTCATCTTCCGGAGGTCCGGATTCAGCTGCGGCGCACCGTACGGGCACGCCTTCGCGCACATCCCGCAGCCGATGCACTTCGCCGCGTCGATGACGACGAGACCGTCTTCCTTCCTCTTGTAGTGGGCCTTCGTGGGGCAGACCTTCACGCAGGCCGGGTCCGCGCAGTGGTTGCACCCGATCGAGAGGTAGTAGGCGAAGACGTCCTGGTGCCAGGCGCCCGTCGAGCGGTCCTGACGCCAGCCGCCGCCCGCGTACTCCAGCACGTGGCGGAAGTTGATGCCGACGGGCGAATCATGCGCGTCCTTGCAGGCGACCGTGCAGGTCTTGCACCCCGTGCACTTCGAGGCGTCGATGAAAAAGCCGAGTTGCTTCATGGTTCATTCCTCCTCGAAATCAGGCGCGGGGCGCCTTGGCGACGTCGACCAAAATCGTGTGCTGGGCGTTCCCCTTGGCGAGCGGGCTCGGGCGCAGCGACGTGAGCGTGTTGATGTTGCCGCCCACGTCGACGCTCTTCCCGTCCTTTTCGACCGGCGTGTACCACGCCCCCTGCGGGATGGAACACACGCCCGGCATGATGCGCGGCGTCACCTTCGCGATCAGCTGCACGCGGCCGCGGTCGTTGAAGACCTGCACGACGTCGTCGTTGGCGATGCCGCGGGACTTGGCGTCGATCGGGTTGATGAGCACGTGGTCGGGGAAATGCTCTCGCAGCCACGGGAGGTTGTGGAAGGTCGAGTGGATGCGCCCGTGACCGTGGTAGCCGTAGCACTGCAAGGGGTACTTCCGCTGCAGGTCGTCCCCCGGCATTTCCCAGGTCGGCACGAACTTCGGAAGGGCCGAGATGACGTCCCCCTTCGGGAGCACCCAGGTCTTCGCGATGTCGGCGAGGCGCTCCGAATAGATCTCGATCTTGCCGGACGGGGTCTTCAAGGGGTTCTTCACCGGGTCCTCACGGAATTCCGAGAGCGCCACCATGTTCTTGCGGACGCCGTAGACCTGTTGGGGACCCTGCGCCCAGAAGGTCTTGAAGTCGGGGAGCGTCGGATACTTCTTCCGCGTCTCCTCGTAGCACCACTCGATCCAGCCCAGCTGGTCGCGGCCTTCGGTGAAGGCTTCTTCGAGGCCCAACTCCTTGGCGATCCCGCGGCAGATGTCCCAGGTCGGACGCTGCTCCCAGGCGGGTTCGACCGCCTTCTTCATGGGCAGCAACGACGCGACGTCGCCGTTCGAACCGCCCGCGCTCGCGAGGTCGTCCGTTTCGGGCCCGAGCGTGTCGGGAAGGAGAATGTCGGCGTAGCGGGCCGACGGGGTCATCATGTTGTCGCAGACCACGATGAACTCGCACTTCGACGTGTCGCGCAGGATCTTGTCCGTCGCGTTCGAGTCGGCGTGCTGGTTGATCATCGTGTTCCCGCCCGAATTCACGATCATCTTGATCGGGGTCGTGAGCTTTTCGACGCCTTTGAGGCCGTCGTGAATGGCGTCCATCTCGGCGCCGCGCGTGATCGCGTCGGTCCAGAGGAAGCAGGGGATCGTCGCCTTCACGGGGTTCTTGCCCGAAGGCAGGTACTGCACCGGGAAGGACGTGTTCCCTTCATGCTGACCGGTGGACGTACCCGGAAGGCCGACGTTCCCGGTCAGGATCGGGAGCATCGCGATCGCGCGCGAGGTCTGCTCGCCGTTCGCCTGGCGCTGCGGGCCCCAGCCCTGCGCGAAGAAGACGGGCTTCGTCGTCCCGATCTCGCGCGCAAGTTCCACGATCGTCTCGACCGGAATCCCGGTGATGCGGGACGCGCGCTCGGGGGTCTTCGGTTCGCCGTCGGCGTCCCCCAGGATGTACGACTTGTAGTCGCTCTTCGGGGGCGCGGATTTGGGGAGCGTCTTTTCGTCGTAGCCGACGCAGTACTTCTCGAGGAACGCTTCGTCGGTCCAGCCGTTGCGGATCAATTCGTACGCAATGCCTTCGACCAACGCCGCGTCGGTGCCGGGACGGATCGGGATCCACTGATCGACCTTGCCCACCACCGTGTCGGTGTGGATCGGGTCGATGACGATGGTCTTCGGTTCACCTTTGTCCAAGGCGCAGCGGAGCTGATAGGACTTCCCGCCGCCCGAGCCGCGGGTGACGGAGGGGTTGTTGCCGAACGCGACGTAGAGCTTCGCGTTTCCAATCTCGCTCGTGTCGGACGCGGGGCTTCCGCCGTAGGTCATCGGGAAGGCGGCGGAAATCTGGGCGGTCGAATAGGACCCGTAGTACTTGAGGTAGCCGCCCATGAGGTTCATCAACCGCCACCAGGCGACGCGGCCGTTCACCATGGACTGCTGACCGGAGCAGTACTGCCAGTAGAGGGCTTCGTTCCCGTAGGTTTCGACCGTGTACTTGAGCTTTTGGGCGACGGTCTTCAACGCTTCGTCCCAGCTGATGCGCTCGAACTTTCCTTCGCCGCGTTCGCCCACGCGCTTCATCGGGTACTTGAGGCGGTCGCCCGAGTAGAGGCGCTGACGCATGGAGCGGCCTTTGAGGCACGCGCGGAGCTGCCGCGGCGAGCAACCGTCCTTGATCGTGTTGTCGGTTTCGATGCGGATGACGCGCCCGTTCTTGGTGTAGGCGCGCAAGGGGCAGCGGTGCCCGCAGTTGATCACGCAAGCGGTCCAGGAAAAGACCATGTCGTCCGCGGCCTTTTCGATGGCGGCCATCAAGGGCGTGGGCAGAAAGCCCGCGGCCGCGGCCATCGCGGACATGCACAAAAAGCCCCGACGCGTGGTCGGAGCTGAGAGAAAGGTACCGTTCACTTGGGGGTCTCCTTAAACGGCGTAATTCAAAAGAAGGAGATCTCGGACAAAGACCCCCTCCCAAAGAATTATCCTCTCCAACCCCAAGTTCAGCACCCCAAGCGCTTGGGGGTATTCACGCTGACTTTCCCTGATTTTCAGGGTTTTCGACGATAAATTTCGGCCCATATGGATGACCGATTCGGAGAAAAACGCGGGAGAGCGCCGCCGCGCTTCCCGCGTTTTCCGATGAGGCGTTCAGATCGACGCCGCTCCGGTCACAAGCGTCACATGCGGCACATCAGCACCACCGCGTGAGCCATCATCCCGGCTTCGCGGCCGACGTCGTCCATCTTCTCGTTCGTCTTGGCTTTGAGGTTCACGACCTCAGGCGAGACGCCCAAAAGCCGCGCGACGTTTTCGCGCATCCGCTCGGCGTGCGGGGCGATCTTCGGGCGCTCGCAGACGAGCGTCGCGTCGGCGTTGACGACCGACCAGCCCTTCTCCTTGGCGAGCCGCACGACCGCTTCGAGGAGCTTCCCGCTGTCCGCACCCTTCCACTTCGGGTCCGAAGGCGGAAAGTGACGCCCGATGTCGCCCAGGGCCGCCGCGCCCAGCACGGCGTCGGTGACGGCGTGCAGGAGCACGTCGGCGTCGGAGTGCCCGTCCAGCCCCTTTTCAAACGGAATCTCGATCCCGCCCAGAATGAGGGGGCGGCCCTCCACCAAGCGGTGCGAATCGTAGCCCTGGCCCACGCGGATCGGCATCACGGCGGCATCTCCCAAAATCAGACCGGCGATGCGCTCATCGCCCGGATGGGTCACCTTCAGATTGGTGGGGCGACCCGACACCACCTTGACCGCGAGCCCTAGGTGCTCAACGGCGCTCGCTTCGTCCGTCACCTCGGCGCCCGCCGCCTGCGCGGCGGAGAGGGCTTCGGACAAGATGCCCGCGCGGAAGAGCTGCGGCGTCGCCGCGCGCCAGAGGTCCTTACGCGGCACCGTCTCGAGGATCCGGCGGCGCTCGTCCGCGCGCTTCACCGTATCCGTCATCGGAAGCGCCAGGATCCCGCCCGCGACGGCGTCGTCGCCCAGCACCTCGTCGATCAGGTGGTCGACCTCCGCGGCCCGCAGGCACGGCCTCGCCGCGTCATGAACGAGCACCCAGGCGTCGACGGGCCAGCCCGCCGCGGCGATCCCGTTCTGGACGGTCTCGGCGCGGGTGGCGCCCCCCACCTTGAGGACGCGGGCCTTCGCGGGGAAGTGCGCCGCAACTTCGTCTATGTAGGCGTCCTCCGCGCTCACGACGACCACGACGTCGTCGACGCGCTCGACCGAAGCGATCGCGTGCACGGTGTGCTCCAGCATCGTCCGGCTCCCGAGCCTCAGATACTGCTTCGGCCGGTCGAGCCCCATGCGGGCCCCGACCCCGGCCGCGCAGACGAGCGCGGTCATGCGTACGGAAGTCATGGCGGGCGTCTCCATTTGGTGTGTGAGGTTTTGAAGAAAAGAAATCGGCTGCGGGACCGGTACCGGCACGACGCTCCGTCGTGCGGCGCGGTTCCCGTTCAGAGTGGGAGTTTAGCGGCCGCGGCGGCACTTCTGTATCCGTTCGCATCCATCGGCTAAGAAATCGCCTCGGTACCCGGGTCAGTACGGCGTCTTCCCGTAGAATGGCGGACCTTTTTCAACCTCCAACACCACGGACCAACCCAAAAAACATGGAACAGCTCGTCGAACGAACGCTCTACGCTTCGCGCTGGCTCTTGGCACCGATCTACATCGGGCTCTCGCTCGCCCTTCTCGCCCTCGCGATCAAATTCTTCCAGGAAGTCTTCCACGTGCTCCCGCACGTCTTGGACCTCTCCGAATCCGACCTCATCCTGGGGCTCCTCTCCATGATCGACATGGGGCTCGTCGGGGGCCTCATCGTCATGGTGATGCTCTCGGGCTATGAGAACTTCGTCTCCGCCCTCTCGCTCTCCCACGACACCGAGAAGCTTGATTGGCTGGGCAAAATGGACGCGGGCTCCTTGAAGAACAAGGTCGCCGCCTCCATTGTCGCGATCTCGTCGATTCACCTTCTCCGCGTCTTCATGGACGTGAAGGCGACGCCGAACGACAAGCTGATGTGGTACGTCCTCATCCATCTGACCTTCGTCTTCTCCGCTTTGGTCATGGCCTGGATCGACCGCATGCACCGCGACGCGCATTGAGCGCCGCCGGAATGACCTGCCCCGGTCACAGCCAATCATTCCAACAACGCCCCGCAGGCACGCCGCCTCCGGGGCGTTTTTGTACCGACGCAACGTCCGAAGGGGCCTCCGGAGTCGTCGCAAAGCCCTCAAAACCCTCTAAAAGCCCCTCTTCCGAATTTTTTCGGACTACCCAACCGGCCTCATCCCGCATACCCCCGGTTCATCCGTTGGGCATGGCCTTCTCCATCTTCTCCCCCGTTTTTCGGGGAATCTGCGCAAATCAAGGATCCGCCGCCATCTCATCCGAGTTTGGTATGGGAGATTTTTACTAGGGTTTACCCCGAATTTCACCCACGTTTGACGGCCTTCCGGCGTCGGAAAATCCGCTCCGACTTTTTCCTGCGGGCTGACCTCCCACGTTTTTCAGGCCCCCAGTGACTCTTTCCCAATACCGGAGACCTTTCACCGTGAAGAACATCAAACTTGCCGCCGCCATCGCGGCCGCGCTCTCCGCCGTCGCCGGCACCGCCCACGCCGCGGGCTTCCAGCTCACCGAACAGTCCGCGCTCGCCCTTGGCCGCGCCTACGCCGGCGTCGGCGTCGACGGCACCGACATTTCGGGCGTCTACTACAACCCCGCCACGATGGTCCTCCACAAGGGCACGAAGGTTCAGGGGGGCGGCGTTTTGGTCGGCCTCAACCTCGACTACGCCGACAAGGAGCCCGGCAACGACCAGAACGGCCGCGGTTCCGAACAGTTCGTGCCACACGGCTTCATGACGCACCAGATCAACGACACGACCTGGGTCGGCCTCGGCATCACGGTCCCCTTCGGCATGGCGACCGAATACTCCAAGAACTGGGCCCGCAAGGATCACGGCACGGACGCCGAGATCATGGTGATCGACTTCAACCCGAACGTCGCCTGGAAGCTCACGGACCGCTTCTCGATCGGCGCGGGCGTGTCTCTGCAGTACGCCGACGCGACGCTCGGCATCGGCGCCGACGTGCCCACCCTGGGTGACAGCATCCGCGGCGAACTCGAGGTCGACACCTGGGCCTGGGGTTGGAACATCGGCGCGATGTGGATGCCCTTGGACAACCTCCGCTTCGGCGTCTCCTACCGCTCCGAAGTCCGCCACACCGCCGAAGGCGACCTCAAGGTTTCGGGCGCCGGCGTGACGTCGGGGCAGACCGCTCTTCAGGCGATGAACGGCAAGTACGACGGCTCCGTCGAAATGTCCGCGCCGGCCTGGGCGATGGCGACCGCCGCCTGGGACGTGAACGACATGTTGAGCCTCTACGCCACCTTCCGCTGGACCGACTGGTCGAGCTTCAAGACGCTCGACATCGAATCGGCCGGCCTCGCCGCCACGACCGCCGGCATCATCGGCCAAATCGAAGCCTCCGGCGGCGCGAACAAGGATCAGATGATCCAGATGATCAAGTCCGTCTCCCAGGGCATGTCTCACATCACGAACGACTGGCGCGACACCTACATGGGTTCGCTCGGCGCGGACCTCCGCGTGAACGACTTCTGGACCCTTCGCGGCGGCGTCGCCTACGAAACGAGCCCGATCGCCCGTGCCGAAACCCGTACGGCGATCATCCCGGACGCCAACCGCTGGTGGTTCGCCGTGGGTTCGTCCTTCAAGTGGTCGAAGCAGTTCCAGACGGACGTCGCCTTCGCGCACCTCCACGGCGTGGGCGAGCGCAACCTCTACGCGAAGGACACGGGTGAAAAGATCGGCCGCTTCCGCCGTCTCGACGCCTACCTGATCGGCGTTCAGGCCCAGTACGCGTTCTAATCCGCGTCAACAAGCCTGAAAGAACAAAAAGCCGGGGCCCGCAAGGGCTTCCGGCTTTTTTACGTTCCGACGCATCGCTTCTTCAATGAGCTCAGGCTTCACGCCTGCGCGACGACTTCCAAAGGATCCTCGTCCTCGACGAACCCCACCAGAAGGTCCCCGAGGCTCTTCCCGTCGGGGAGCGCCCGGCGCTGCGCCACCCTGCTCTCCTCGCAGTCGGACATCCCGGCGTGGCGGCAGAGCGTGGCGGTGTAGAGCGCCATCCCCATCTCCATCGTCGGTGCGACGCCCAGGCGGTCGAGCAGATCCTTCGCGAGCGTCTCGTCCTCCTCCCATACGGAAAGCGGGGCCGGCCCCATCGTCGAGGTCAGCACGGCGGGGATGTGGTCGGGCCGGGCGAAGCACTCGCCCGGCGTCGGGGCCGTACGGCTCATGTAGTCTTGGGCGATCTGCCTCGCGAGACTCGTCTCAACGCTCTCCGCAACGTGCAGAACGCGCGCGATCTCCATGATCCGTGTGGCGTAGCGGTGGCATCGATAGTCTCTCAGCATGGCGCACGTCGGAAACGGATGATCTTCCGCCAATCCTACGCCGCACGTGCCGCCCTCGGCGGGCTTCTCGGACGAATTCCCCTATTTTTGGTAGGGACAGAAAAATGCGACGCTTCCGCGCCGCCCGCATTCGATGATTTTCTCCGGCGCACCGCATCGGAAGCGATGAGGTGTGAAGGCGCATTTCGTCCGTAGATCTCGAGAGGTGTTCGAGGCCGAAAACGTTACGATTTGCGGGATGCGCACTCAGCCGGACCACCCCGCGCTTGCCCGCAAGATGTGGAGCACGAAATGTATAATACGATATACTATAAACTATTATACTTTCCATCCTTGGCAGAGACCTTTCGACAGGACGACCTCCATGCAGTTTTTCGGCCGTAAATTTGAACTTGAGGGACTCGAGGACATCTACGAGAAACCGGGCTTCCAACTCATCGTTGTCTATGGGCGCCGACGAGTCGGCAAAAGCACGCTCATACAGGAATTCATCAAAGATAAGCGCTCCATCTACTTCATGAGTGCTGAAGGCGGAGTGAAGACCAATCTCAAAGTCCTCTCCGGCGCCATATTCACCGGGCTTGGTGAGACCGAAGGCCCTGCCTTCCAGAACTATGAAGATGCGCTGATCTACGTCTTCAAAAAGAGCCTCAATGAGCGGCTCGTGTTCGTCCTGGATGAGTTTCCGTATGCGGCGCGTGGGGACGAAACTCTCCTTTCCGTGCTTCAGCGTCAAATCGACCTGAACAAACACGGCTCGAACCTCATGCTGATTCTCTGCGGCTCTTCCATCTCCTACATGACGGACAAGGTGCTCGCCTACCGCTCACCACTCTACGGTCGCCGCACGGGACAGCTGCGCATCGAACCCTTCGACTTTTTCGAGTCGCTTGAGATGCTGAAGGGGTTCGATCCCTTCGACGCCGCCGTCATTTACGGCACCACGGGAGGAACGCCCCTCTATCTCGAGCAATTTCAACCCTCGAAAAGCCTGCGCGTCAACCTTTACCGCGAATGGTTCCGTCCCCTCGGCTTCTTCTTTGATGAGCCGATGACGTTCCTGCGTCAGGAAGTCCGTTCCGTCAAAACGTACTATGACCTCCTGGTCAATCTCGCGAATGGAGGCGTCCGCCTTTCGGAACTCGCCAATGCTTTGGACACGCAGCCCGGAGCCATCATGCCGCATATCGACACGCTGATCACGTTGGGCATCATCCGCAAGGAAACCGCTCACGGCGAAAAATCGAACAGCAAAAAGACGCAGTATCGCTTTGCCGACAACATGTTCCGATTCTGGTTCACCTTCATAAACCAAGGCTCCTCCCAAATCATGCTGAAAAACGGCAGGACCATTCTGAAGACGGCGGAAGCACAACTTCCCACTTACATGGGCCCCGTTTTCGAAGACATCTGCCGGGACTACCTCCAACGTCTTCAAAGGGCTGGCCGTTGCCCCGTCGCGTTCACGGATCTGGACCGTTGGTGGGGAAAGATCCCCCTGCCGAAGGAAAAACCGTCGAACCCCATCGAGGCCTCTGATGACAAAACTCCCCGGAGCACGGAGGCCGAGATTGACATCATCGGCGCCGAAGACAAGAACACGGCGCTCTTTGCCGAGTGCAAGTGGAAGAATGAGCTCGTCCCCGTCTCCGTCCTTGAGAAGCTTGATGAATTGAGCCGCTCGCAATTCCGCTACGAGAACCGGCATCTCTTCATTTTTTCAAAGTCCGGCTTCACCGACGCTTGTCGTCAAAAGGCGAAAGAGATGGGGAACGTTCATCTCGTGACGTTCTTGGAGATGATCGAAGCCGTGAACGAAATGGGGGACGACGATGAGGAACTTTGGTGAGTTTGAGTCGAATCACTCAACCTAAAATGTATAATTTATTATAGTATTTTTAATTATACTTTTTAGGCGCGCCGTCAAAAAATGGGCACCGCCCACGCCGGACGATGCCCTTTTCCTTGTTCCGTTTCCGCCGCAGCGGTCTTTGCAGACCGCTGCGCAGAATCCGGCGGAGCCTTGCGCCGCCTTCCGCCGTATTACGCGGCCTCCTCCGCCGTGCGGAGCACCGTCGCGCGCTTCTTCGTGAACATCGCGAGCATAAACGCCGCCGCGGCCGGGATGATCCATTCGAGCCCGACGTCCGCCAAGGGGAGCGAGCGCTGCGCCGAGGCGAGCGCTTCGGGGAGAAGCCCGCAGGAAGCGAGGGCCGACGCGACCGAGACGACGCCCGTCACCGCCACCGTCACCGGGTAGACCGCCGGACGGTGACGCACGGCGTCGAACGCGAGCGTAAGGAGCGACAGCACGATCAGCACGATCGCCGCCGGGTAGATCGCGACCAGAACCGGAATCGAGAACTTCAGGATCGTCGTCAACCCGGCGTTCGCGACCACCGCGCTGATCACGGCAAAGATCACCACCCAGCCGCGGTAGCCCGGGCCCGGGATGATCGTGCGGAAGTAGTCGGAGCAGCAGGACAAGAGACCCACGCAGGTGTTCAAGCACGCGATGAAGAAGATCAGGCCCATCAGCACCGGACCCGCGGGCCCGAAGACCGCCCCGGCGGCGTGCGTCAACGTCTGCGCGCCGTTTTCCATCCCGGCGAAGGCCCCGCCCGCTTCCGCGCCGATGTGGGCGAGCGCCCCGTAGATCACGCAGAAGACGAGGGCCGCGATCGCGCCCGCCTTCACGGTTTCCGAAATCACGGCCTTCTCGCTCGTGACGCCCATCGCGCGGATGTTCATCGCGATGATGATCCCGAAATTGAGGGCCGCGATCGTGTCCATCGTCTGATAGCCCTCGATGAAGCCGCGCGCGAAGGCGCCCGTCGAGTACGCGGACTGCGCCTCACCGTAGAGACCGAGGGGCGAGAGGAGCACGCCGATGAAGAGCGCGCCGATCAAGGTGATCAGCGCGGGCGAGAGGAATTTGCCGAGACGCTGCGTGAGCTTTTCAGGGGTCATCGCGACCCAGGCGGCGAGCGCGAAGAAGAGCACCGCGTAGAGCGCCTGCGCGGCGTCCAACATCCCGAAGCCGGCGATCTTGGCGTCCAAAAGACCGTTCGCGTCGAGCACGGGGCGGAGCACCATCTCAAAGGACGTCCCCGCCGTGCGCGGAATCGCCAGCGCCGGGCCGATCGAGACGTAGATCAGCAGCGTGAAGACGAACGCGAACACCGGATGCACGCGGCCCGCGAGGGTTTTGAGGCCCCCCGACTCCGCCACGGCCATCACGCCCAGAATCGGGAAGCCCACGGCCGTGACGACGAACCCGGCCATCGCCCACCAGGTGGCCTCACCCGCCTGCGCGCCGAGAAAGGGCGGGAAGATCAGATTCCCCGCGCCGAAGAACATCGAAAAAAGCGTGAGCCCCACGAGGAGCCGGTTCTTGAAGGGGAGGCTGGTCATGTCAGGGTTTTATCCTAAGGTGAAAAGAAGTCCATTCTGCCACGCCGGGACGGGCGACGCCTGATCCTGTCCATCCTCCGAAGGTCGGGGGTCAAAAGTGCGGCCCTTCTGCAACGATTCCGGCGGGGGCGCAAAGCGTTCCCCTCTGCGTGGCACAATGGCGCATCCATTCAGGAATTCCGTCATGCCCCAAGACCTCCGCACGCTCCGCATCTTCGAAGACGATCTGCTCCGCTATCCGCCGGGCACCAAGCGCCGCGCGCAGCTCTCCCGCGCCGCGGGGGACGCACTCGCCTTGGCGAATCTCGTACGGGGCGCGAAGACGGAGAAGCGCCGCGTCCTCGTCGTCTGCGCGGACGCGGCGGACGCCGTGCGGTTGACGCACGAGGTGCGGTGGCTGGTGGGGTCTGAAGCCGACGTGCGGCTTCTCCCCGACTGGGAGACGCTCCCCTACGACATGCTCTCGCCCCAGGAAGACTTGGTCTCGGAGCGCCTCGAGACCCTCTGGCGGCTCACGCACCCCAAAGCGGGCTGCGACATGCTGGTCACGTCCGCCGTCACCGCCGCGCAGCGGCTCGCCCCCGTCTCCTGGGTGGGCGCGAACACGTTCCTTTTGAAGACCGGGGACGAGATCTCTATCGACAAACTGAAGTCCAACCTCGCCGCCGCGGGCTACGCCCACGTGCGCGAGGTTCTGGCCGCGGGTGAGTTCGCGGTGCGGGGTGGGATCGTCGACGTCTTCCCGATGGGGTCCGAGCGCCCCTTCCGTCTCGACTTCATGGACGACGAGATCGACACGATCCGCTGGTTCGACGTCGAGACGCAGCGCTCGTCCGAGAAGGTGAACGAAATCCGGCTTCTCCCCGGGCACGAATTCCCGAGCAACGCGGACGCGCTGGCCGCCTTCCGGCTCCGTTGGCGCACGACCTTCCCCGGCGACCCGAAGAAGTCCTCCGTCTACGACGATGCGGGGAAAGGCATCCTCGCGCCGGGGATCGAATACTACCTGCCGCTCTTCTTCGACGAGACGGCGGTGTTGGCCGACTACCTGGACGACTCCACCTGCGTGGTGCTCTTTGGGAACATCACCGACGTTCTCCAGGGGTTTGAGAAGGACACCGAATCCCGCGCGAAGCTCCGCTACGCGGACCTCTCGCGCCCGGCGCTCCCGCCCAAGGCGATCTGGCAGCCCGCGGACGACTTCTTCGTGAGCCTTCAGAAGTTCCCGCGCTTCACGGTGGAGCGCACGGACGACGGCGAAGGCGCCGCGCTCCTCACCGGGCCGTTGATTGAGCGCAAACTCGAAAACCCCGTGACGCGGCTCGCGGAGCGCGTCGAACTCGCCCGCGCGAAGGGCCTGCGCACGCTCGTTGCGGCGTCGTCGCCCGGGCGCCGCGAGACGATCGGGGCGCTGCTCCGGGGCTGCGGCCTTCACTTCACCGAGGTCGACAACCTCGACGCCTTTGCGGCGGGAACCGCGCCCTTGGGCCTCACCGACGCGCCGCTTCTCTCCGGCTTCGTCGTCCGCGAAGCGGGCGTGCTGGTACTGACGGAATCTGAGCTCTACGCCGCGACGGGTCCGCGCACCCGCACGCGCCGTGCGCGCCACCAGACGAACGTCGAGATGATGGTGCGCGACATCGCGGAACTCAAAGTGGGCGACGCGGTCGTGCACATCGACCACGGGATCGGGCGCTATCAAGGCTTGACCACGATCGACACGCCCGAAGGGGGCGCCGAATTCCTGGAGATCGAATACAAGAACGGCGCGAAGCTCTTCGTGCCGGTCGCGAACCTTCATCTCATCAGCCGCTACGCGGGGGCGGACCCTGCGAACGCGCCTCTTCACACCCTCGGGCGCGGCGACTGGGAGAAGGCGAAAAGAAAGGCCGCCGAAGAGGTCCGCGACACCGCGGTGGAGCTTCTGCACCTTTATGCGCTCCGTCAGAGTCGCACCGGGAACGCCTTCACCTTCAGCGCGAAGGACTATCAGGCGTTCGCGGAAGGCTTTCCCTTTGAGGAAACCCCCGACCAGGCGACCGCCATCGCCGCCGTCATCCACGACATGACGACCGCGAAGAGCATGGACCGCCTCGTCTGCGGTGACGTGGGCTTCGGGAAGACCGAGGTGGCGCTGCGCGCCGCCTTCATCGCCGCGATGGCGGGGCGCCAGACGGCGGTCCTCTGCCCCACGACGCTTCTTGCGGAGCAGCACGCCGCCACCTTCCGCGACCGCTTCGCCGACTGGCCCGTGACGATCGCCGAACTCTCGCGCTTCCGCACGGGGAAGGAGACCACCCGCACGATCGAGGGTTTGGCGGACGGCTCCGTCGACATCGTGATCGGGACCCACAAGCTTTTGTCCGAGAAGGTTCTGTTCAAGAACCTCGGCCTCATCATCATCGACGAGGAGCACCGCTTCGGCGTGCGCCAGAAGGAGCAGCTCCGGCGGCTTCGCGCCGAGGTGGACGTGCTGACCCTCACCGCCACCCCGATTCCCCGCACGCTCTCGATGAGCCTGGAAGGGATCCGCGACTTCTCCGTCATCGCCACCGCGCCGGAGAAGCGCTTGTCGGTGAAGACGTTCGTCCACGCCGAAGAGGACGGCCTCATCCGCGAAGCCGTGCTTCGCGAACTGAAGCGCGGCGGCCAGGTCTACTTCCTCCACAACGAAGTCGAAACGATTGAAAACCGCCGGGAGCGTTTGGCGAGGCTCGTCCCGGAAGCGCGCATCGTCGTGGCGCACGGGCAGATGTCCGAGCGCGAGCTCGAGCGCGTCATGCGCGAGTTCTACCAACAGCGCTTCAACGTGCTCCTCTGCACGACCATCATCGAGACCGGGATCGACGTCCCGACCGCGAACACGATCGTGATCGCCCGCGCCGACAAGTTCGGCCTCGCGCAGCTCCATCAGCTGCGCGGCCGCGTCGGGCGCTCGCACCACCAGGCCTATGCGTACCTCCTGACGCCGCCCGACGGCGCCTACACGAAGGACGCGCAGAAGCGCCTGGAAGCGATTCAGTCGATGGAGGAGTTGGGCTCGGGGTTCTACCTCGCCATGCACGACCTCGAAATCCGAGGCGCGGGCGAGGTGTTGGGCGAACACCAGAGCGGCGAAATCGCCGAGGTGGGCTTTGAGATCTACAACCGCATGCTGATGAACGCCGTCAAGGCGCTCAAACGCGGCGAGTCGATCGACCCCGAGGCGCCGCTCGCCACCACGACGGAAATCAACCTGCACGCGCCGGCGCTTCTGCCGTCGAGCTACGTCCCCGACGTCGCGAGGCGACTCGCGGTCTACAAGGAACTCGCGAGCGCCGAGCACCGCGCCGAGATCGAATCGATCACCGAAGACCTCGTCGACCGCTACGGGAAGATGCCCGACGCGGCGGCGCGCCTCGCGGCGATCCACAACCTTCGCCTCAAGTGCGAGAAGGCGGGGATCCGGAAGATCGACGCGGGCTCGTCCGCGACCGTGATCACGTTCTCGCCCACGACGTCGGTCAAGCCCGAGAACCTCATCCGCACGCTCCAAAGCCGCAAGAACGCACGTATGGCTGGGCCGGAGAAGCTGCGCTTCGAAGGCGGGAAGGAAAAGCCCGAAGACCGCCTGCAGTTCGTGAGCGAAGTGCTCGCGGACCTGATGGGGTGAGTGCGCGAGAGGGCCGCCCGGATGGAGCAAACGGAGGCCCTCACGTCTTTCCGTCGGCAGGCGTAGGATGTGCTTGGTGCGGACGGCGCTCGGCCGTCCCGCGCAGCATCACCCCACACCCCACATGGAGTCACCCCGCCATGACGCCCCAAACCGTCGCCGCCCTGCCCGACGTCGAACACCCCTGCGAACTCTTGTCTCCGGTCTCCCGCGCAACCATGCAGGACCTCCGGGAAGACGCTCTCGACGCCTTTCTCAAGAAGGCAAGGCGCGCGGAGCCGAAGCTGCGGGACCTCCCGCGGGACGAACTGTTCCACACCTTGAACCTCAAGGCGGAAGACCGCCCGACCCTCCTCGCGATGCTCCTCTTCGGGATCTGGCCGCAGGCCTACTTTCCCTGCCTTCACGTCTGCGCCACCGCCTTCCCCGGCCGCGAAGTGGGCGAGCTCGGCTTCGCCGGCGAGCGCTTCACCGACACCGAACGCATCGAAGGCACGATCGAAGAGATGCTCTTTCGCGCCATGGGCTTCGTCGGCCGCAACACCCGCCGCGCGACCATCTTCGACGACCGGGGGCGGCGGACCGACCGGTACGAATTTCCCGCGGTCGCGGTGAGGGCCGCGCTCCTCACGGCGCTCGCGCACCGTGACTACGGCTTCAGGGGCGAAAGGCTCCCGATCGACCTGCAGATCTTCTGCGACCGGTTGGTCGTCCGGTGCCCTGGCGGACCGGTGCGCGGGCTCGTCCGAAATCCGATGCTCCTGAAGACGTTGGCATGGCTGGGCGCCACCGACGCTCAGGCCGACGGGGAAGAAGTGATCCGCCGAAGTTTGGCTGCGGCTGGGATGCCCTAACCCGTCTTTGAGTCCAGGACCTACGGTTGGATGGTGACGATGCCAAAGCCGAATGAGGCCGAATGAGGCCGAACAAGGCCGAGTGAGAACGGAAGCGGGCGCATCCGCCCGCTTCAAAACCTCACCCCCGCGCCGCCCGGCGATAGACCGCCATCGCGGCGAAGCCCGCGGCGGAAATCGCGGCCGCGGTGGTGTAGCAATGCGTGAGCGTGAGCCCGTTCGCGAGAAGCGTCTTCATCAGGGTCGGCCCCAGCAGTCCCGCAATCGCGAAGCCCGCGAACATGATCCCGAAGTTGACGCTGTTGTTCCGCGACCCGAAGACCTGGGCCGTGAATCCGGGATAGACCCCCATGAAGCACCCGAAGGAGAAGCCCAAGGAGAGGAGCCCCAGGTAGAAGAGCGCCGCGGCATCGGGACCGGCGAGTGAGAGCATTCCAAGCCCTGCGATCGCGACCGCGAGTCCCAACCCCAACGTCCTCACGCGCCCCAAGTAGTCCGAGGCCGCCCCGGCCGAGAGCCGCCCGAAGGTGTTGGCGAGCGCGACGAAGGAGACCGCCATCGAGGCGGCCGCGACGTCCAAACCCATTTGGGTCTTCGCGATCGTGAACCCCTGCGAGATCACCATCATGCCGGCGGTCGCGCCGCAGGTGAGAAGAAGGAGCATCGGCAGGAATTCCCGCGAGCGGAGCATCCCGCGCCAGTCGCGCTGCGCGCCTGCGGCGATGCCCGGCGTCTGCGCCGGAACGAAACCCTCGGGCCGGAAGTCCGGAGGACACGCCCGAAGCAGCAGCCCGCCCGCGACGATGACCGCACCCACCGCCGTTCCGACCAGTTCCAGTGCGGACGTGATGCCGCAGGTCGCGATCCAATGGGCGGCGACGGGCGGAAGGAGCACCGAACTGATCCCGTAGGCGCCCGTCGTGAGACCGCCCACGAGCCCGCGGCGGTCCGGGAAGAACTTCATCGTCGTGTTGACCGCCGCACCGTAGACGAGACCGAGCCCCAGTCCGAAGAAAAGCCCGTAGGTGAGGACCAGCTCCAAGACGCTCCCGGCGTGCCCGGAGAACCAGAGTCCCGCGCCCATCAAAAGCCCGCCCGCCGGAATCACGAAGCGCGGCCCGAAGCGGTCGTTCACCGCACCCCCGAAGATCATCGGGATCGGGGCGAGGCCGTTCGCAAGGCTGAAGGCGACCGCGAGGTCGCCCGGCGTCACCGGAGCGCCCGTGATGTCGGCCAAGCGCTCCGCGAGCGGCGCGGCGAAGACGGACCAGGCATAGATCGATCCGGCGAAGAGGTTGATAAGGCAGGCGACCCCGAGGAGGAACCAGCGCTTTTGAGTGAGGTTCATGGAGACTTCCGTTGTCGTGGTGAGTGGGCGGGCCGGACACCGAAGATCCGGCGTCGGCCCGCATTTTTGGGCGGGATGCGGGCCTCAGCGGGCCAACGCCTCCCGGATGGCGGCTTCGATCTTCGCGTCCGCCGCGTCCCAACGCTCGACGTAGGGACGGATCCGGTCCCGCGCGGACCCGTGAGCGTATCGCGCCGCCGTCAAAGCATCGTCAACCATCTTCGGGTTGGCGCTTCCCGTCGTCGCGCGCGCCTCGAGAATCCCGACGGGGTCGAGCGCACCGAGGAAGGAGGCTTCGTCGAGCGGGAACGCCTGAGGCACCGCCGTCGGCGTCTCGCCGGATGCGGCCCACTCGTCCCAAATCCGGGAGGCGAGCCCGTAGGTGAAGTCGGCGGGGGGCCAGCCCTCCGCACGTGCTCGGGTGACCAGATGGCTCGCGAACTTGTGGGCGCTGCGGAAGTCCATCCCGCCCAAGCGCACCATCCGGTCGGCGAGCTCCTGCGTGCAGGTCCAATCCGAATTGAGCTCCTCCAGGGCGCGCTCACGGTCGACGCGAAGACTCCGCACGATCCCTGCGAAGGTCCGCAGCGTCACGCAGGCGTCGTCCGCCAACGCCTCCATCACCCGGACGTCGCGCACGTCGGCCATCCCGAGCGTAAGGTTCTGCATCCGCATGAGCACCCCCTGCGCCCCGCCGATCACGAGACCCGCGTCGCGGCGGCAGTCGTTGACGAGGCCGGGGTTTCTCTTCTGCGGCATCGCGCTCGATCGGTAGACGCCGTTCGCGTCGTCCAACCGGATCCAGGGACGCGGCTGCGCGTACTGCATCATGAAGTCCGCGATGAAGGCGTTGACGTGAAGCATCGCGCTCGTGACGATCTGCGCGATTTCAAGAGGCAGATCGTTCCCCGAACACTGACCCACGTCGAAGGCGTTCGTCTGAGCGCGTGCAAACCCCAAAAGTTCCGCCAAACGCTCGACCGGCAGGGGCCAGCCCGTACCGTTCAGAACGCCCGAACCCATCGGGCAGACGTCGAACCGGTTGAGGCACTCCAGCACGCGCGTCATGTCCCGGCCGAAAACCTGGTGCTGCGCCAAAAGGTAGTGCGCGTAGAGCGTGGGCTGAGCCTGCACGCCGTTCGTGTAGGCGGGCACGACCGCGCCGCGCTCGCGCACCGCCGCGCCGAGGAGCGCCTCGTCGACTTCCAGAAGCGCCTCATGGATGCGTACGAGCCGGTCCATGTTGAGGCCCGCGTTGGCGGTCGCCAAAATGTCCTGGCTTGAGCGCCCCACGTGGAGGACGCTTGCCTCCATGCCGGCGCGCTTCAGCATCTCGGGCTCAAACGTGATGTAGAGCTCCGGACGCACGGCGCCCGGCGCTTCGGCCTCCGCCTTCATGGCGTCCAGAGCCGCAACGATCTTTCCGGCCAAAGCCGGGCTGAGCAGTCCCGCTTCCGTGTTCGCCGCGACGCACGCGCGGTTGATGCGTTGGAGCCAGTCGCAGGTATCCCTGCGGCGGCCGCCCTCTTCTTCCCTACGGTTCGGGGCCGCAACGCGCCCCATGTGCATGCCGAGCATCTTCTCCTCTTCCGTTCGTTTCGGTTGGAATCATTGTCCCGGAAGGCCCCGGCCTCTCCGGTCGGGGTCTTCCTTGAGCCTTGAGGGGCCCGCACCCGTCATGTCGGGCGCGGGCTTCCCCTCACGATTACCAGCGGTGCATGAGACCCGCGATCACTTCGTTCGCGGAGATGCTCTCCTTCTGCCAATCGGCGTCCTGCCAGAAGTAGCCGCCCACGGTGTAGACCGAGGTGCGCTTGCTCAGGGGATAGATGTACCCGAGACCGAGGTTCGCGCGGTTCATCTTGTTCTGACGGTCGAGGTTCAGGTTTTCGGCGTTGGCGTAGCCGAGCGAAGCCTTCACCGTGCCGCCCGCGGCCTTGAAGTCGACGCCGGTCGAGAGGGCCCACGCCTCAAAGCCCATCTGAGGCGTCGTCTGACCGAAGGCCATCGGAGCGACTTCCTTCGTGGAGTAGCCGCCGATCCAGGGCATGTTCTTCATGTACTGAACCGTACCGTAGAACTTGAAGGCGTCGAAGGCATAGTGCCCGCCCACGAGCACCTTGTAGGCGTCGTGACCATAGGTGGCCTTGGGGTTCGCGGCCTTCGCCGCGGCGTCGAGGCAGTCGACGGCCGCCGCGAGGTAGTAGCGCTCGCCCTGAAGAGTGGCGCCCACCGCCCACCAACGGTTGGTCTTCGAGGTGCCTTCCTCCGTGTCGTCGTTCGCGCTCTTGAAGGAATACTGGGCATGGAAGCGCAGACCGTTCATCTCGGGCGAGATGTAGTGGATCATGTTGTCGTGGCGGGCGTTCGCAAGCGTCCCCGAGAACTTCCAACCGCCCGTCATGTTGCCCCAGCCCGCACCGAACGGATTCACCTTGCTGTTGAAGATCCCGGTCGTCCCGGACCCGGTCGTCAAGGCCGGCATGCGGCCGAATTTGATGAGGCCCCACGTCTTCGAGTCGATCCCGACCGAGGATTCGCGCTCGAAGAGCGGCTTCACGCTGCCGCCGTAGAGGGTGCCGTCGTCCGCCAAAAAGCCCGACTCCAGATGGAAGACGACTCGCGTGTCGTCATTGAGCTGTTCGGCGCCGCGCATCCCCCAGGTCGAGACGTTGCCGGTACCCTGCGTGAACGAATTCTTCTTCCCGGCGCGCGCCACGTACCCGTCCTCATCGACGTTTTGCGGGGCGTTGATGCTCTGCCCCGCGGGGCCGGCCATACCGGCGTTGAGGTCTTCGTGGAGGTAGGCGAGGCCCTGGTCGAGGAAGCCGAAAAGCTGGATGTCGGCAGCCGAAGCGGAAAGCGCGGAAAGGCCGAAAACGGCGGCGACGGCCGCACGAAGGCGAAGTTGGGTCATGTTGATTCTCCTGATGGGTTTCATGGGGTCAATGGAGTGCGGGCACGATGCCGGGCAGGATCCGTGCCTCAAGATTTCTGCGGAGAGCGGCCTCCCGGCCTTCCGCCGTGGTGAGGAGCGTGCCGGGCGCGTGCTGCACGACGCCGCTATGAAGAACGAAGCGGCCGCCGACCAACGTGTGGACGGCGCGGCGCACGACGGTTGCGTAGAGCGTGAGGTCCGCGTCCATCCCGGGTCGAAGCCCGCCTTTGGTCGTGAGTCCGAGCATCCGAGCGGGGTTGAGGGAGGTCTTCCGGGCGAATTCGACCGGCGTCATCGCACCGAGCGACACCAGCTGAAGTCCGTTTTCCAAAATGACGTTCCGGGGAATGCCGCCCCCGTCGGTGCTGACCGCATCGACGAGGAAGGTGCCGTCCGGGCGCTTCTGCGTCGCGAAGAACGCTCTGGAGAGAAGCGGATTCACGCCGTCGAACGAGCCGTCCACCTTCTCGCGGTGTTCGCGGAAGTACGCGACGCCCGCTTCGCCCCCGAGGAGCGTGACGTCGTCGACGGAGGGGTGGAGCACGGCGAGCACCCCGGCGCGGACCGCGTCCTCGATGCCGAGGGCGGTCGGCGCGAAGCCGAAGCGCGCGAGCGTCCCCCTCGTGATCGCCGAGAGGGGATTCCCGGCGGCGTCGCAGTTGAGGGGCGCCCCGTTTCGCGCCGAGAGATAGCTCTCGGTCGTGAATTCCGGGTGCGCGAGGATCAGCTTTTCGGCTAGCGCGCACTCTTCCAAAACGGAATGCACGCGGCCGCGGCAGTAGGCGTTCAGGTGAGGGAGGTGCAGCGGATGCCCGCCCGCGATCTCACCCAATTCGAGGAGTCCCTCGATGTCGGAGCCGTGCGCGGTCGTGCCCGCGTGCCAGGCCATGTAGCAGCGCATCTCGTCGGCGGCCTCCACCATGCGGGCGGAGGCTTCGGGCGTGAGCGGAAAGTGCCCGCCCAAGAGCTTGACGCCCAAGGCGCCCGCCCGGCGTGACGCGGTGATGAAGTCGAGAAACTCGCCCTTCGCCGCATCGTTGCCCGAAAGGTTGCGTCCGGGAAGGACGGCGTTGAGCGTCCCGACGTTGATCCCGACCCGGGCGCGGGCGAAGTCGTCCAGAAGCCCCTCGGCCGGGCCCGCCATGTCGAGCGCGGTCGTTACACCCGCACGCGCGACCATCGCGTAGCTCGCGGGCTGGATGGCGAGGTGAACGTGCGTGTCGATGATGCCGGGCTGCGCGTGAAGCCCGTAGCAGCGGACGACCGTCCTGGCGGAACCGGTGGGCTCGACGAACTTCCCGTCTTCGACGGCGATGTCGCCCTGACGCACGCGGTCCGATTCCGGGTCGACGATCATCACGTCGCGAAGAAGAAGGTCATGCATGGTGCTCTCCTCGCGGAAATCAGACCAACACCAGAGCCGCGGCGACGAGCGCGACGAGCATGCCGGGGAAGAGGCGCTTCATGACCGCGAAGGGGTCCGCACCGGCCATCCCGGCGACGATGATGATGGCGCCCGCCAAGGGGCTCGCCGTGCGGCCGAACTGACCGGCCATGATGGCGAGAAGACCGAGCGATTCGGGGTCCATGCCGAAGCTCGCGGCCTCGGGCGTGACGGCCTGGTTGAAGGCCCAAATCGCCGCTTCACCCGAGCCCGTGCCGACCGCCATCAGGAAGGGACCGAAGGCGGCGCCCCAACGGGCGAATTCGTTCGAGCCCTTGAGAAGGTCGATGAAGGCCGCGACGGTGCCCGTCGCCTGAAGACCGGCCGCGAAGACGCCCGCGGCCACGATGAGGCCGATCACCTGCGCGTAGCCGGTGCCGCAGCCCTTGAAGAAGGCCTTCGAGAGTTCGCTCGGATTCGTGAGCGTGACGGCGGCGATGAAGACGACGCCCATGATCATCGCGGGGACGACGCCGACGCCCGCCTTCGGGAACCAGATCGACGCGGCGAGAAGAATGCAGAGCGGAACGAGCGGCGCGATCGCCTTCAGGGGATTGACCTTGAACGCTTCATCGCTCTGCGCCTTCTCGGCCTGCCCCATCGCCGCGGCGGCTTCCTCATTCGCGAGATGATCCTTGTTCTTCACGATCATGATCGCGGCGTTGACGGCGCAGGAGATGAACACGAGCCCGACGATGTAGGGCGCGGCCCAGATGATGAAGTCCATCACGCCCATCTTCGCCATTTCGGCGACGTAGATGTCGTGCGCGCAGCCGGGGTTCAAAAGGAGCCCCGCCATCGTGCCGCTGCCCACCGCGGCGGCCGCGGCCGCCGGACGGATCCCGGCGCGAAGCAGCAGCGGAATGAAGGTCGCGCCCGCCGTCGCGGCGGTGCCCGCAGCGGACATGACCGCGATGTTGATGAGGAAGGTGAGGATCGTAGCGGCCGGAATGAGAAAGCCGCCCAGCTTCTTCATCGGGGCCGCTACGGCCGCGACGAGGTGCTGGTCGCACTTCGAGACCTGAACGGCGACGGCGAAGCCCATCGCGGTGCAGATGGCCGGCACGAGCGTGACGTTCGTCATGCCTTTGATGAACGAATCGAATGCCTTCATGGGCGCGCCCGACGCGGCGCAGAGCACGAACCCCGCCACGACGAGCAGCATGCGCGTCTCGTAACGTTTGACGAGTCCGATGACGATGAGAATGATGGACGCGATCGCGAGCCAGATCTGCCAGGTCATGATCGTTGTTCTCCTGTTTGCCTTTTTGTCCTTCAAGGCAATTGATTTGCTGTTCAAGGGTCAAGCGGCGTCCCCAACGGCTCCGGGACGACCGCGCGGGAGGAAGTCTGACGCGGAGAATTCGATCAATAAAGGCAACAGATGACAGCGACTCGTTGCGCTGTGTGCAATAATTTTTACCCCAACAGGGTTATCCACCATGGAAGTGCCTTGAATTTTCAGTAAATTCTTCATGCAACATTCGCACCGAAGCGTTGCGTATGAAGAAACATTCAAGGGAAAAACCTAGGCGGTATTCATCATGTCGAGGACCGACGATTTGGCCGTTTGGCGAATCTTCTGCGAGGTCGCCCGTTCGGGCGGCGTGCACGCGGCCTGCGAAACCCTGAACTGCGAGCCGAGCACGGTGAGCCGCGCCCTGAAGGCGATCGAGGCTGAGATCGGCGCGCCGCTCTTCCGGCGCGACGGCCGCAACATCAGGCTCACCGAACTCGGTCGGCGCGCGCAGGTGAAGGCGAACGAACTGCTCGACGCGCACCAGACCATGCTCCAGGACCTCAGGGGCGACCGAAACGCGCTCTCGGGCACGATCCGTCTGGCCGCCCACGCCGGGATCAGCTCGATTGAAATCACGCCGTGCCTCATCGAATTCCGGAAGGTCTATCCCGACATCACGCTCGAACTCCACGACCTCAGCCGTCTGATTCCCGACATCTTCCTGACCCCCGACGGTCCTCAGATCGACATGACGGTGGGCTACGGTCCCGACCGCCCGATCGAGGGACTCGTGTCGCGCCATTTGGGCGAGATGCCCTTCATCTGCTGCGCCTCACCCCTCTACATCCGTCAGCACGGCGAGCCGCACCATCCTTCGGAGTGCATCGAACACACGGGGATCCTCGTCAATTCGCCCACCCGCGTCGCGACGAAGGAGCTCTCGCGCGACGGCATGTCCGTCCCGCTCCACTGGAAGAATTCGATGACCTTCAAGAACCTGATGGCCGTGCGCTCCGCGGCCGCGTTGGGCGCAGGGATCGTCCCCGACCTGCCGCTCTTTCACGCGGTCGAAGCGCTGAAGTCGGGACAGTTGGTCCCCGTCATGAACGGTTGGCGGTGCAAGTCCGCCTCGTGCTTCATCTTCGCCACCGAAGAGGCCTACGAGAAGCGCCGCGTTCGCGTCCTCATGGACTGGCTCACCGAGCACGAGCGCCGCTCGCTCGCGAAGCTGCGGGAGGACTTTCCGGAGTTCTACGGCTGATCCGCCGGAACTTCATTCCCGGACCCAAAGACTGTTTTCGGGCGCCGTGAGTCTGTACCGCAGGTTCTGACCTCTAATCCGAGGGGCAGACAGACGAAAAGGTCGAGGCGAAACCCCGACCTTTTCAGAAACCGCAACAGGTTAAGAACCTTCAAAACGCCTACGCTCCGACACGTCTGCCGCAACGCGCACCCCGACTTCACTGGGCTGTTGTGGGTGAATCGGCTGCGGCCGTGGAAGACCCTCCATGGAGGCCATCCGGTACGCCACCGTTCTGATCTGCAGTGTGCTCGCGGACGAAGCCGGACGTCAAGCGGCATGCGGCACTTTCGTGCCCGGCACCGGCCTTCGATACACTTGGTGCTCCCATCAGGAGACCAAACGCCCTTCAAAGAGTACCTTCCCGCCACGGCGGACCCGCGCATCATGTTTCTCGCGCTTGCGATGCTGAGGCACTCCGCGCTCGTCAAGAGCCTTCCCAAGAGCGTCGCCGTACGTGCGCCGTGGAAGACGGCAGACGCGATTTTCGGACCGGACGACGAAGACGCCACGCTGAAGGCTCTCCGGCGTCTCCGTTGGGACGAAGGAAAGGTCTTTCGGAGCGTCGAAGGGGACTCCGACTACCGGGACCTCTTCGACCCGAACGACGAGATCCGGAACATCCGCGAGAACGAAGAAGACACCTTTTTGGGCGGCAGGACCCGTATCGTGACGGAATACGAAGAGGCGCTCTTCGGCTCGGACCTCATCGCATACGGCGCCTTCAAGATGGCGGACCTCGAACTCAGCAGGCGGCTCGGCAAGCTCAACACGGTCGAGAAGCTCCGCACGGCCTGGCGAAGCAACACGGCCGCCGTGAGCCGCCCCTTCCCGGTGCCGGGCTCGCTCAAGCATTGCCCGGTCTGCCGCAAGACGGCGATCCGACAACCCCCAGACGTCGGCCCGGTCGAATGGAGGTGTCCGACCTGCGGCGTCCGTCTGAAGCTCGCCTGGTAGAGGCGCCGCCTCTCCCCAAAGCACTGCGGGTCCCGATGCCAGGACCCGCAACTCTCACTCACTTGTTCGATTTGAGCGCCGCCAACGCCGCGAAGGGATTGGGCTTCTCGCTCTCGACGGCCGCCTCGCCCTCTTCGTCGTGCCAAAGCTCTTCGGCCGCGCAGTCCTCGTGCTCGGCGCGCCCCGGGAGCGAGAGGATCGCCTCTTCCGCGACCCACGCCGCGACGTCGAAGCGCGTGCTCCCGACGGTGACTTCTTCGTCCTCGCCGTCTTCGTCGACGGGGATGGCGTTCGCCTCCTCTTCGCTCTTCACGAAGAGGAACACCGCCTCGTTGTCGGCCTCAACCGGCACCGCACCGTTGCAGCGCGCGCAGGGCATGAAGAGGTCGGACTCGATCATGAGGCGCGCGGCCGGCCGCCCGCGGATTTCGCCCAAGCCCTCGGCTTCGAAGCGCACTTCGCCCTCGTCGTTCGCGAGAAAGCTCGCGAGCTCGCCCAGTTCGGAAACCTTGAAGGCGCCTTCCAGGCGGCCGCGGTTTCGGGCGAAGTCAAAGATGTCGATCGTTTCCATGGGGCTGAGCTCCGGAGGGTCTGAAATGACGTGGAACGGATTCGGGCGGGAAAGACGCCGTCCGTCCTTGGTTGTTCGGGGTGCAAGGATACCGCATTGCCGACGCTCTTCCGAGTGTCGCTCCCTTGAGAAGCAAACCCCCGAACCTTTCGGAACGGGGGCCGCACTGTCGCTGCGGAGGGCTGCCAATCCGGCTCCGCAGAGGCCGGCTCCTCAGAGAGACCGGACTTAAGCCCGACGGGCAAGGCGCCCGGAGCGGGAGACGAAGTCATCCTATCGGGGACTTGGTCGGCCGTCAATCATGCGGTTGGGAACGAATTTCCGGCCGGCACGGTGCGCGCACCGACTTTCATTAGAATTGTGCGCATCATGACGCACACTCTCTATCTCGCTTCGAGCTCGCGCTACCGCCGCGAGCTCATCGACCGTCTCGGCTGCGAATACGCCGCCGAGTCCCCCGACATCGACGAATCCTCGCGCCCGGGCGAAACGCCCAAGGACACGGCGCTGCGCCTGGCGGAAGCCAAGGCCCGCGCGATCTGGGAAAAGCATCCCGGCTCGGTCGTGATCGGCTCGGACCAGGTGGCGGACCTGAAGGGCGAAAAGCTCGGCAAGCCCCACACGGTTGAAAACGCCGTCGCGCAGCTCATGCGCATGCAGGGAAACGAAGTCGTCTTCTACACGGCCCTCGCCGTCATCGACGCCGAAGGTAAGGCCGAGAGCCTCCTTTCCGCCACGCACGTGAAGCTCCGTGCGCTCTCTGAGGACACGATCCGCGCCTACGTCGAGCGCGAAATGCCGCTCGACTGCGCCGGCGCCGCCAAGATCGAAAAGCTCGGGATCGCGCTGATGGAATCCGTTTCGTCGGACGACCCGACGAGCCTGATCGGCCTCCCCCTGATGAAGCTCACGACGCTTCTCGCCCGCGCGGGCGTGGAAGTGCTCCCCGGCATCCGCTGATCCGTTTCGAGCACCATGTCCGGCACGCTCTACCTTCTTCCAAACCTCATCAGCGAGGGGACGCTCGGCGCCGCCATTCCGCCCCTGGTGCTGGAGCGCGTGCGCTCGGTGCGCGTCTTCTTCGTCGAAGCCGCGAAGACCGCCCGCGCAACCCTGAAGCTCTACGGGCACCCGGGTCCCATCGCGAATCTCGCCATCACCGAGATCGGCCACGACCCGGACCCGGCGTCGGTGGACGCTTGGCTCGCGCCCGTCCTGGAGGGTGAGGACGCCGCGGTGCTTTCGGAATCAGGCTGCCCCGGCATCGCCGACCCGGGCGCGCAGATCGTCGCGCGGGCGCAGGAGTTGGGCGTGCGGGTCGTGCCTTGGGTGGGCCCCTCGTCGATCCTCATGACGCTGATGGCGTCGGGCTTGGCCGGCCAGCGCCATCGCTTCCCGGGGTACCTAACCGTCCATGCGGACGAGCGGCGCGAGGCCGTCAAGGGCCTCGAAGCCGCGAGCCGCGCTTCCGAGACCCAGCTCTTCATCGAGACCCCGTACCGGAACGGGGCGATGCTCTCGACGCTCCTTGAAACGCTTCACCCCGAGACGCGCCTTTGCGTCGCGACGGACGTCACGGGCGCGGAGGCGTCGATCCGAACGCTCACGGTGCGCGCCTGGAAGGCGCTCCCCGAGGACGCCCGGACGCTTCCCAAGCTCCCGACGGTTTTCGCGCTCCTCGCGCGCCCCTCGGGCGCGCCGCCCCGCTATGCGCCCGACGCCGCGGGAAAGACGTCCCAGAAGACCGTCAAGACCCTCAAGACGGCGGGATCAAAGCCCAAAAAGCCCTTCCACGCCTCCAAACCCAAGACCCCGGCTCGCGGAAATCCCAAAGCGCGCCGATAATGGGCTTGTGGAGGGAACGGAATGAACGAACTTCTGGGCACGCTCACGGCCAAACTCAGCACGCCGCAGGGATTGATCATTGCGGCGCTGGGGGCGTTCATCCTCGTGACGCTCCTCGTGAGCTTCGCGGTCTTCCGGATGATCTTCCGGAAGAAGTCGGACGCCCGCGACGTACCCCGCATTCCGGTCGACCCCCTCACCGACGAAGAAGAGGACGAAGGGGAGACCGGCGGCCCCTGGAAGAAGGCCCCGATCGCGCTTGCGCGGCTTCGCTTCGGGATGGCGCCCTTTGAGCTCCCCCAGGAACCGCAGCTGACGCCTCCGCACGCCGCGCCGGTTCAGGAGCCCCAACCCGTCCAGGCCCATCAAGTGCAGCAGGCTCCGTACGCCGAACCCCTCCGACCGGCTCAGCCGGTTCAGGCGGTTCAGCATCCGCAACCCGCCCCGCACCCGCTCCCGCGCCTCCTCTACACGCTCCCCTTAGATCGGAAGAGCGTCGTGTAGGGAAAG
>OGHV01000492.1_pt1 | contig 28009 bp, 23 predicted proteins | sample 1571551 | NCBI WGS metagenome assembly OGHV01 (sample SAMEA2581960, study PRJEB24529) | metagenome | biome: Human gut stool | place: China | collected 2011 | reverse complement strand
AAATCTGTAGACTTTTTTATTATCCTATCTCAGACACACTTTTTGAAACAGTATCTTGTTCTGCCATATAGGCAGGTGTGGAAATCAATTCGTAACGTATTGTTTTGAGGATAGTGTTTCATATAGTGTTTATTCATTGTTTGTATTTAAGGAATAAGTTCCACGTCGGCTATTTTATACTTGCCGTCTTGGCTTTGAAGAGTCACTTTAATCTTTGTGTATCTATAGCTTACCGTGAAACAATTTGGGCTTTCTGTGGGGTGGACCTGCAAAGAACTGTGCCAGAAGACATCGAAATCGTCATTTCCTATGACAGGGTCGAACAGAGGGTCTTCCAGTTCTACTTCTTTTCTTGACTTGATGTATTTTTCCTGCATGGCGGGAGTGCAGTAAGTATTCCGCAAGTGTTTTAGGCCTTGTTCCATATCTGCCTTCATTTGTATGTAGATGTAGGCGTATGACCTGTAAAAGGTTTCTGTGAATGTCATGCCGTCTTGGTCGTCTATGACTTTTTCCTTTGGAATGTCAAACCATTTATCACCATATTTACGATTACCCCAATAAGGAGTTACGTATGAAATGCGTACTTTGTCCTGAGAATCTTTCGTGATGCGTAATGGAATATAGATAGTTGAATCTTGAGGGTAGGGGCGGTATGACACTTCGTACCAACTGTCGGACAGATGCCTGCACCGTACGGATTGTATTCCATAGTCCGTGACGTCCTGCGCTCTAATCATTGGATCGGCATCCGTTACGCATATCAATCGTGCCCGTTTTTCATTCATTTCCGGAGTCAGCAGATTTTCGATAAACTTTTCTTCTGCTTCTCTGTCATTGGTGTTTATGGCTTCCATGTATTCCTGATATGATTTCTGGAGATACATTTCTATTTTCATCCAATCAGATTGGTTGGATGAAATCTGTGCTTCTGCCTTTCCTATACAGATTAAGAAAAGCATGACGAGGGCAAATCTGAAAGTATTCATATTTTGTATTCTTAATATTTAAAATACGTGTATTATTGCTTTATTTCTTCGGGTTGGTCAGTTTGACATTTAGGACATCGCAATTTATAGAGAAAGCATGGTACTGCCAAATCTTTCATCTTTTTTATCTGCAAAATGCATTGATTATACATAGATTAAAATGGTATGTCTTGCTTTTCTTTTCCTGAACGCCTTTGCCCAAAAACAAGAATCTTTATTTTGAGAATAATGTGAACAAAACGTTGTCTTAAGTGTGTGTAAAATATAGCTTGATTTTATATGCGAAAGTGTGAAAAATGCATGCCAAAACAGTGTGTATTATGTGAAATAAGACTACAACACCTTGAATAAAGGCTTTTATTTGTATTTAGGCATTGATTGCTTATGTACATGATTTCACATATATTGTTTAGCACGTTTGAGACTGCGTAAGTCAGTATTCCACTTTGTCGCTTTTCTTCATCCACAGTTCGAATGCCTTGATGGCTTCTTCCGGCATCATGTTTTCTGACGGCAGCCGCCGCATGTCTTTAGGCAGTTCGAATTCATCATAGATGAAAGAATCGTCGAAACCGATGTTTTTTGCATCTGTTCTGTTGTTCGCATAGTATATTTTGTCCAGGTGTGCCCAATAGATGGCGCCGAGGCACATCGGGCACGGCTCGCACGAAGTGTAGATTTCGCAACCGCTCAGATTGTAGGTGTTGAGTTCACGGCAGGCTGAGCGTATTGCGTTTACCTCTGCATGCGATGTCGGGTCGTGTTCGGCTGTGACGCGGTTGACTCCTGTGGCGATGATTTTTCCATCGCGGGCTATGACAGCCCCGAACGGGCCTCCTCCGTTTTCTATATTTTCCATGGAAAGTTCTATTGCTTTCCTCATAAGTTCTTTTGGTGTCATGGCTTGTATTTTTCGTAGTTTGATGTGAAGATAGGAAAATTCAGGTAGATGAAAAAATAATTCTAAATATTCTCTTTTTTCTGTCTGTGGTGCGCTGCGGTTAAGCAACGTGATATTTGCGGGCGCTCGCAGTTGCAGTTCCGAGCGCTCAGAAATTTTGCCGTGAGGGCTCGCGTTTGTATGATTATATAAGTTTGCTGTTAGTCGTGGCCGTGTTTGTGTGCCTTTTTGACCTTATTGTCCATTTTATGCTGTTTTGAAAAGTAGAGTGAGCATTTTTTTGCATATATTTACGCCCGAAAACTGTTTATGCCGTATTCTGAAGATTTTCGGCATGATGGGTGGCATTTTGGAGGCTTAAGCCTTGTCGTAATGTCGATAGACATTTCTGAGGATTATGAAAAACAAATCAAAATCTTAATTATATGGTTAGAAATATTTTTTCCAAGCTAGTTGCAATGTTTGTGCTGATGGTCATGGTATGCCCGTTGCGTGCCGCCGAGGCAGAAACAGACAAATCGGTATTTAAGGTTGTGAACCCGGACTATAAGCTTAGTCCAAAGACTGGAATGACACGTCAGCACTGGATGGATGCTGCACGTTACCTGCTGGGCGGTGCGTTCACTTACATCCATAACCTCGACGACCCTATGCGTTTTCCTAAGCAGCCGGGAAAGAGTTATCCGCGCGACGGAAAATTCAACAAGACTGAGAATCTGGAAGGACTTTGCCGCACGATGTTCATTGCCATTCCGCTCCTGAAGGACAATCCTGATTTGGAACTCAACGGAATCAAGGTGGGCGATTACTATCGTCAGCAATTGAGAAATATGTCGGACAAGACAAAGGACGGATATATCCCTCATCAGAGCCCTAACGGAGGACCTAGCCAGACTCTTGTGGAGTTCGGTGCGCTGGCCCTGTCGCTTACGGCAATGCCTGAAATTATATGGGATCCGCTGACACAAAAGGAAAAGGACGATCTTGCCGCTCTTATGCTGAGCTACGGCAACGGCAAGACTATCGGTTCGAACTGGCGTTTCTTCAACATTTTCATCATGTCGTTCTTCAAAGATCACGGATATGAGGTGAAGAAGGGATATATGGAAGAGTTGCTGGACAACTGTCTGGATATGTACAGAGGATATGGATGGTACAACGACAGTCCTGCGTATGATTACTACAGCATGTGGGCGTTCCAGATGTACGGTATGATTTGGTCGCACTATTACGGCGACAAGTTCGACGAAGTTTCATCACAGCGTTTTGTCAGAAATTTCCGTGATCTTGTACACACTTATCCTTATATGTTCAGCCGTGACGGTCAGATGAACATGTACGGCCGAAGCATACCTTACAGATTTGCGGCTGTTGTTCCTTTCCCATTGATGGGATGGCTCGAGGACCCTACAATCAACTACGGTTGGATGAGACGCATCGCTTCGGCTTCGATTCTGCAGTTCCTTCAGAATCCTGATCTGCTCGAAGACAGAATTCCTACATTGGGTTACTACGGTGCATTTGAACCGGCTGTGCAGATTTACAGCTGCAGGGGAAGTGTGTTCTGGATGGGTAAGGCTTTTCTGGGACTTCTTGTGCCAGAGGACAATCCGTTCTGGACTGCAAAGGAGAATGACGGTGCATGGGAGACTGAATTCAAGAAGGACAATGTGTACAACCTGTTTATGGAAGGTTCGAACACAATGTTCACGAACTATCCTAACATAGGTGCTTCGGAGGTGAGAGCTTGGTGTCACGAAAAGGTTGCTACCGACTGGCAGAAGTTCCGTTCGAGCGAAAACTACAACAAGTTGTCGTATAGCACAGCTTTCCCTTGGATGGCCGACAGTCCTGACGGCAAGGTGTCTATGAACTATGCTGTGCAGAACGGCAAGAACGAGTGGGAGGTATTGCGCCTGTATACGTTCAAGGGTTTCCGCAACGGCATATATTATCGTGATGCTGTGTTGGAGACTGATGCAAACGTAAAATTCAAGTTGGCTGATATTCCGCTCGCTGACGGTATATTGAGAGTGGACAAGATAAGCGTTCCGAAGAATACAAATGTTCGTTTCGGTACTTATTCGCTCCCTGAAATCAACGGTGCGATTACATCAGAAGAGAAGACTCTGAAGGACGACAGAAAAGTGCTTGTTGCAGATAACGGCGAGTATCAGATTGCTCTGGTTGATTTGTCGGGATGGGACAAGATGGAGTATGTCGAGACAGAAGGTCTGCATCCGGTTGCCGACAAGTGCGGTGTAATCAATACAGCTTCGGAATTCCGTGCCGGCGAGACGCTTATCGTGACTCTTCAGCTTTGGAAGAAGAGCGGAAAGAACTTTACAAAGAAGGAACTTTCGCCTGTGAAGCGCATAGAGCAGCAGGGCAGCAGTGTGCTTGTTTATATGAACGACGGAACGGTGAAAACCGTTACGCTCTGATGGCACAAAGATAGGCTGATTTATTACAATAGTGATAAATTGTTGCATTTTTGCTCTTAATTGCTTGCATATTCAAAGTAAGTGAGTATATTTGCAACCAAATAAAAAGAAAACGTATATGAAGAATATCAACATACATCATCATCTGCATCTCAGCGACTGACTCGGTGAGCAGATGTTTGTATGGATTTCCTTCAATGCATATATATCAAGGGGCTTACCGAATTGCGGTGAGCCCCTTTGTTTTTTTCAATGCGAGAAATAAATAATGTATAACGAAATAATACCAGTTTAGATTATGTTGAGAATTGCAGTGCAGTCTAAGGGACGCCTCTACGAGGACACAATGGCCCTGTTGCAGGAAGCTGACATAAAAATCAGCTCATCGAAGAGAACTTTGCTTGTTCAGTCTACAAACTTTCCGGTAGAGATTCTTTATCTCCGCGACGACGATATTCCGCAGACGGTGGCCGACGGTGTTGCCGATTTGGGTATTGTGGGAGAAAATGAGTTTGTGGAGCGCGGTGAGGATGCAGAGATCGTGAAGCGCTTGGGCTTCAGCAAGTGCCGTCTTTCGCTGGCCATTCCAAAGGAGATTGAGTACAACGGCGTGGAATGGTTCAAAGGAAGAAAGGTGGCAACATCGTATCCTAACATTTTGAAGGACTTTATGGCCAAGGCCGGGGTGGAAACGGACATACACGTAATCACCGGTTCGGTTGAGATTGCTCCAGGCATAGGCATTGCAGATGGAATCTTCGATATTGTCAGCTCTGGTTCTACACTGGTAAGCAACAATCTGAAAGAGGTTGAGGTGGTGATGAAGAGCGAGGCTCTCCTCATCGGCAACAAGAATCTTGACGAGGACAAGAAAGAAATATTGAAAGAGCTTATTTTCAGAATAGATGCTGTCAAGGCAGCTGAGGACAAGAAATATGTTTTGATGAATGCTCCGACGGACAAGGTCAAGGATATCATTGCTGTGCTTCCGGGCATCAAGAGTCCGACAATCATGCCTTTGGCAACTGAGGGATGGAGCAGCATACACACTGTGCTCGACCAGAAGCGTTTCTGGGAAATCATCGGTCAGCTGAAGTCGTTGGGCGCCGAAGGCATTCTGGTGTTGCCGATTGAGAAGATGATAATCTGATGTAAGGAAACGGAAATGTAAATTGATTCGTATGCAGATAATTCGTAATCCTAAAAGAAGCGAGTGGGCCGGCATGTTGGAGCGTCCTCACATTGATGTGAGTGCACTGCGTGAAACGGTTCTTGGAGTGCTCAACGATGTACGTGAAGGCGGTGATGAAGCTGTAAAGAAATATGAGAAGAAGTTTGATAAGGTAGAACTGGAATCTTTGGCTGTAAGCGAGGAAGAAATGGCTGAGGCCGAGGCTCTTGTGTCTGACGAACTGAAGAGTGCCTTGAATGCGGCATGCGAGAACATCAAGCGTTTTCACGCTTCGCAGAAGGCTGTTTGTCCGCGTGTGGAAACAAGCAGCGGAGTTACATGTTGGCAGAAGGCTGTTCCTATCGACAAGGTCGGACTTTACATTCCGGGCGGTACGGCTCCGCTGTTCTCAACGGTGTTGATGCTGGCTGTGCCTGCGCGCATTGCCGGTTGTGCTGAAATCGTTTTATGTTCGCCTCCAGGAAAGGACGGCAAGCTGAATCCTGCCATTTTGGTAGCGGCAAAGGTGGCCGGCGTGAACAAGATATATAAGATTGGCGGTGTGCAGGCCATAGGTGCCATGGCGTACGGTACGGAGTCTGTTCCTAAGGTGTATAAGATTTTCGGACCGGGCAATCAGTATGTGATGGCTGCCAAGCAGGAAGTGTCGCTCCATGATGTTGCAATAGATATGCCTGCCGGACCGTCTGAAGTGGAAGTTGTTGCGGATGACACTGCCAATCCGGCTTTCGTTGCCGCAGATCTGCTGTCGCAGGCTGAGCACGGTGTGGACAGTCAGGTAGTCATGGTGACATGTTCGGAAAGTCTTTTGGCCAAAGTTGCAGAAGAAGTGGAAAAGCAATTGGCTGAACTGCCTCGTAAGGAAATCGCTTCGAAGGCTCTTGAGAACAGCAAGATGATTCTGGTGGAGAACATGGATGAGGCTGTGGAACTGACAAACGAGTATGCACCGGAACATCTTATACTGGCCGTTGAGAATTATATGGATGTGGCAGAACGAATTCGCAATGCCGGTTCCGTGTTCCTCGGAAATTATTCATGCGAGAGTGCCGGTGACTATGCATCGGGTACAAACCACACGTTGCCTACAAGCGGATATGCCAAGGCTTACAGCGGTGTGAATCTCGACAGTTTTATGAGAAAGATTACTTTCCAGGAACTGACAGCCGACGGCGTGAGGAATCTGGGACCTACGGTAGAGATAATGGCTCACTGCGAGAGTCTGGATGCTCACTGCAATGCCATGCGGATAAGACGTCTGGCTGTTGAGAATCGAAAATAAGTTTGTGGCACGGCAGAAAAATATAGGTGTACAAATGAAAGATTTGAAAGAACTAGTTAGAAAGAATATTCTTGACCTCAAGCCGTACAGTTCGGCAAGAGATGAATATAAAGGTGTCAAGGCTTCGGTGTTTCTTGATGCCAATGAGAGTCCGTACAATAATCCGGTGAACCGTTATCCGGATCCGCTGCAGGAGGATCTTAAGGCTATGCTTGCGAATGTGAAAGGCGTGGAGAAGAATAAGATTTTCTTGGGCAACGGCAGTGATGAGGCGATAGACCTTGTTTACAGAATTTTCTGTAGGCCGGAAAAGGACAATGTGGTTGCGCTTGAACCTACATACGGTATGTATGAGGTGTGTGCAGACATCAATGATGTGGAGTATCGCAAGGTTAGACTTGATGACGATTTTCAGTTTAAGGCTGAATGGTTGCTGGATGCTGTTGATGAGAACACCAAACTGATTTTTATTTGTTCTCCGAACAATCCTACAGGTAATAATCTGTCGAGAGATGAGATTGTGAAAGTGTTGGAGCTGTTCGACGGTATTGTTGTGATTGACGAGGCATACAGCGATTTTTCATGTGCACGTCCTTTCCGTCTGGATTTGGATAAATATAAGAATATGATTGTGCTTAACACTTTCTCAAAGGCTATGGGATGTGCAGCCATCAGATTGGGAATTGCTTATGCACAGCCGGAGATAATTGAGTTCTTCAACAAGGTTAAGTATCCATATAATGTAAATCAGCTTACACAGGAAAAGGCGAAGGAGGTATTGACAAATCTGCCTTCTATTCAGATGCAGGTTAATATGATACTTGAAGAGAGACGTTTCCTTGTCGAGGCCTTTTCTGTATTGCCTCTTTGCCGTAAGGTTTATCCGACAGATTCAAATTTCTTCCTGGCAAAGGTGGATGATGCCGACAAGATTTATCGTTATCTGGTAGATAATGGTATTATTGTAAGAAACAGAAGCAAGGTGGCACTGTGCGGCGATTGTTTGCGTGTGACAGTAGGAAACAAGTCTGAAAACACTCAGCTGCTTGCTGCACTGAGAAAATATAAAGGATGAGTTTCTGATGTTTTCTGACCTTAAAACAAATATGATGTATGAAACAGGCGCTGTTTATAGATAGAGACGGTACAATCCTTAAGGAACCTGAGGATGAGCAGATTGATTCGTATGATAAGTTCGAGTTTCTGCCAGACGTAATCAGAAATCTCAATTTCATAAGGACAAAGTTGGATTTTGAGTTTGTGATGGTCAGCAATCAGGACGGATTGGGTACGGATTCGTATCCTGAAGATACGTTTTGGCCAACACATAATCTTATGCTTGATGTCTTGAAAGGGGAGGGTGTAGAGTTCGATGATATTCTCATTGACAGGTCTTTCCCATCGGACAATCTGCCTACGCGCAAGCCTGGAACAGGCATGCTGGGCAAATATCTTTCCGGTGATTATGACATGAGCAAGTGTTACGTTATCGGCGACAGAGCGACGGATGCGCAACTGGCAAAGAACATGGGATGCAGAGCTATTATAATTAATCCGCAATTGCGTTGGGACTTTGCTGGTGATAGCGATGTATATGTTGCCGATACGTGGGACAAGATTTGCGAAATAATTTTTGCTGGTGAGCGTACTGCTTCAGTCAGACGTACTACACACGAAACTGATGTTGATGTGTGGATGAATCTTGACGGTACTGGTGAATGCAGTGTGAGCACAGGCTTGGGGTTCTTCGATCACATGCTGGAGCAAATAGCCAAGCATGGAGGCATTGATTTGAAGATTAACGTGAAAGGTGATTTGAACGTTGATGAGCATCACACTATCGAGGATACCGGACTTGCTCTGGGTGAATGTATTGCAAAGGCGCTAGGAGATAAGAGAGGCATCGAACGGTACGGATATTGTCTGCCGATGGATGATTGTCTGTGTCACGTTGTGCTCGATTTCGGAGGCAGACCATGGCTTGTATGGAATGCTGACTTCAAGCGTGAGAAGGTAGGCGATGTACCAACAGAGATGTTCATGCATTTCTTCAAGAGTTTCAGCGATGCTGCCAAGATGAACTTGAATATATGGGCTGAAGGTGAGAACGAGCATCATAAGATTGAAGGAATCTTCAAGGCGCTTGCACGTTCGCTCAAGATGGCTATAAAGCGAGACATCTACAAGTTTCAGCTTCCTTCAAGCAAGGGTGTACTGTAGACATTCTGGACTTCGGCAATAATTAAGGTTATAACTATATGATAAATTTGCTATCTTTGGCGGAAAAATCAGAATCTTATGAAACTTGTCTATTTTCACGGTTTCGGTTCTTCCGGGGCCAGCGGTACTGTGGACATTCTCCGCAAGTGTTTTCCTGAAGCTGAAGTTGTAGCACCAGATATTCCAGTCGATCCTGTTGAGGCTTTGCCTTACTTGAAAAAACTTTGTGAAAAAGAACAGCCGGACATCATCATAGGCACCAGTATGGGAGGCATGTATGCGCAGCAGATGCGTGGTTTTGTACGTATATGCGTGAACCCGGCATTCAACATGTCAACGATGAGTAAAGTGCTCAAGACCGGTGTACACAAGTTTTACAACGGACGAAAGGACAATCAGAAGGAATTCAAGATTACAAAGGAGATAATTCAGCACCATAATCAGATGGAGCGTGCACAGTTTAAGGGAATAACGGATTTTGACCTTAAGAACTGCTACGGACTCTTTGGTATAGATGATCCTGTTGTTAATACTTATGACATGTTCCGCAAGCACTATCCGAATGCCATTCGTTTTGAAGGCGGACACAGACTGAATGATAAAGTCATACACAAGGTGCTCATTCCGCTTATCAAAAAGATTATGGATGAGAAGAATGCTGAAAATGCTTCTGATAACGCTTGACCTTATACTTATAATCTTAAAATACAGATTTATTCAGCATAAACAAAAATCCCTGGAAGCTTGTAGTCATTGCTTCCAGGGATTTTTGTTTTGTTATATCGTCGTTTGTGTTCTTTCTGCAAGTCCGGTTATGCTTGTTTCTAGCTGATAACTAAATGTCTTCAGCGGTTGAACTTGCTGTATATCACATCCATTTCAACTTTGTCTTTTCCTCCTACGAGTCTTGCGCTTGACATGCTGAAATCGTGTGTCATTCTTATGAGCTTATTTGACGAATCATACGTTGCGCTGACTGGTATAAGCAGAACCTTGTTCCAGTTTTCAGTAGCAGTACCGTTTTTCTTCTCATTCATACATTTGATCAGCAGACGTGATATGTTGCTGAATGTGTATGTATTGTAACTGCTGTTGAATGAAGTAACGTATGATGATTCGTTGTCGCTGACCTGATACTTTTCAAAGAATCCGTTCTCGTAGTCGTCAAGTCTTACCATCAGTAGTGTTTGAGGAATTCCGAGTTTGAATTCGCTGTTTACCGTACTGTTGTATCTGGTGAGCGTTATGCTTGCAGAATTGATGGTATCGTTTGTATGGATAGAGTCAATCGGAAGTGTCAGCATTGTGAATATTCCTGCAGGCGTCTTCAGATATGTAGCCTCTTTGTTTTCCATCAGTTCTTCAAGTCCGGAGTTCTCGAATCGGGTAGCCTGTATTACTTCTTCTGTAGATGCAAACTGACATGTTCCCAATGTGTCTTTCTTGTAGTTCTCATCATAGTAGTTGAAGTTGATGTTGAACTGCGACACGTCTATGTAGGCTATAGCTCCATCACCGCTTTCAAGCTTGAAATAGAAACCTTTACTTCCTGGGAGGCCGCTGTTTACCCATGCAGTGGTGTTCTCGAAATGAGATGGATTCTTAAGATAATCATCATAGATAGTCTGTCCTATGGATTTCGGCAGGCTTATATTGATGCTGCGGTAATAATCTCCAGACCATCTGTCTTCATCTTCTATTGTACGGTCGGATAGTGTGAACCATTTCACTGCAAGCGGTTCTGCATTAAGATCACAATATTTGCTTGGATCTATGTTGGTGTAATAGTCCTGGTCGGCATCCATTACAACATTGAGCGGATAAACGCTTAACTTGAATGTGGCCAACGAGTCACCTATGTAGTCTTCAACAAAAAGTTTCAGATCGGCGGATGTTATTTCACCATTCACAACGCTGTCAGGAAATGAGAATGTTTCTGCACAGTAGAATTGTGCGAGAAAGTCTGACTTCACGACTGTTCCGGTTTCAGGATCTGTGAATTTTCCGAGATAAGATATACTTGAACGCGCAAGTACAGAATCTCCGGCAAGATACGATTCGGAACTGAGCTTGTAGGTTTTGTATTCGTTTGTCACAAAATCGTGTGGAGGCATGATGTCTACACCCAATGTTGACGTGTTGTCGTCGCAGCTCAGCATTGCCAAGACGGCAGAGATGACGTACAATATGTTTCTTATTTTCATGACGGAATATATTATGGTATTCCTTAGCGGTTTTAATCCATTACAGTCTCGTAGAATGAATTGTATGCATCGCGGTAAGTCTCTTCCGACTGATTTTCGAGGATAGGCAGATTGAGGCTCTTTGCGTATTCTGCAATTGCCGGATCTACACCTTCATCGCCAAGAATCAAACCGTCAGAATACTTGACTGCAATTTTAGACAATTCTGTATGTCCAAATTTGCCGTTGCACACATCTTCAAAGTCTTCCTTGCAGATATCCTTGAATGGGAGACAATCTGCAAAGTGTTCTCCAAGGTCATTCTGGAATTCCTTTGATGTAGCAGTGAACACAACTTTTGCATTTTGGAAAGACGGTTCATCTTTGTAGGCTTTCTTTATGAAAATAGGAGCCAATGCAGTGATCCATCCATCACAATGAATAACGTCGGGTACCCATCTGAGTTTCTTTACTGTTTCAAGCACACCTCTGGCGTAAAAGATTGCACGTTCACCGTTATCTTCATATTCATTTCCGTCAGGATCGCATGTCATGGTCCTTTTCTGGAAATAGTCATCGTTGTCGATGAAATAGATCTGCATTCTTGCAGCCTGTATAGAAGAAACTTTGATGATGAGCGGGTGGTCTGTCTCATCGATGATGAGGTTCATTCCAGACAGACGTATAACTTCGTGCAGTTGGTTTCTGCGCTCGTTTATGATGCCCCATTTAGGAGTGAATGTTCTGATTTCGTGTCCTCTTTCCTGTATTGCCTGGGGGAGATTTCTTCCTATCAGTGCTCTTTCAGATTCAGGTACAAATGGTGTAATCTCTTGTGTAATAAACAGTATCTTTTTTGCCTTCATTATTTTGTATATTGTGAATACATTATGCAAATGTACGCATAAATGGCGATTAATGCAACGTTTTTCATTTTATTAATAAATATGTGAGAGTCTGTCGACTAACCAGCAGGTGCATATTTGCTGTCGTTTTGAGTTGAAAAAGCGTATGTATGATGTCGTAGATGCGTGTATCTTTCGGCTTGCGTTTTTATCGTTTTATAGCTGTCGTGTTATGTCTCCTACAATCTGGATTTTTGTTTTTAAATATCTTGATTTGTCGATGAATATGCCGGCTTGCGGATAATTAGTGCAGTAAAAAGTGTCAAAAGGCAGTTTTTATATGATAGTGTTTCTGTTTTTGCAAAAATATAGCTTACTTTGCAGGCTGTTACGGAAACAAATGGTTTCATAAACAAATTAAAATGAAAGTTGTAAATACAGTTCAGGAACTTAAAGCCGAACTTGCGGCATTTAGGTCTGAAGGGAAAAAAATTGGTCTGGTGCCTACAATGGGGGCTCTTCATGCAGGTCATGCTTCACTTGTAGGACGCAGTGTTAAGGAAAACGATGTCACGGTAGTCAGCGTATTTGTCAATCCTACCCAGTTCAACGATAAAAAGGATTTGGAAACATATCCTAGAACGTTGGAGGCAGATTGTCGTCTGCTTGAATCTATGGGAGCCGATATAGTTTTTGCTCCATCGGCAGAAGAGGTCTATCCGGAACCTGATACGCGTACATTCTCTTATCCTCCTACGGACACCGTTATGGAAGGAGCGTTCAGACCAGGACATTTCAATGGAGTTTGCCAGATTGTAAGCAAACTGTTCAGCTACGTAGAGCCAGATAAGGCTTATTTCGGAGAAAAGGATTTCCAGCAGATTGCTGTAGTCAAGGCCATGGTCAAGGATCTCAATATTCCTGTAGAAATATGCCCATGCAAGATTGTCCGTGAGGACGACGGTTTGGCATTGAGCAGCCGCAACGCACTGTTGACCGCTGAAGAGAGAACTTTGGCTGTGAATATCTCAAAAACTCTTTTTGCCAGTGTTGATTATGCCAAGGAGCATACACTTGAGGAAACAAAGAAATTTGTAATTGACACAATCAATGCTCACGAAGGACTTGAAGTACAGTATTACGAGATCGTTGACGGTGATTCTCTCCGCAGTCTTGCTTCTTGGGACGACAGCGATTATATCGTCGGCTGTATAACAGTCTTCTGCGGTGCACGTCCTGTGCGTCTTATAGATAATGTCAAGTACAAGGAAAAATAAACAATATTCAGATCTGTAAGCATTATGATGATAGAAGTATTGAAATCGAAGCTCCATTGCGTCCGTGTGACCGAGGCTAACCTTAACTATATGGGCAGCATCACGATTGATGAGGATCTGATGGATGCGGCGAATCTTATTGCCGGTGAAAAAGTGCAGATTGTCGACAATAACAACGGCGAAAGATTTGAGACTTATATTATAAAAGGACGCAGGGGAAGCGGTGAGATTTGTCTCAACGGAGCAGCTGCAAGAAAAGTTCAGGTAGGTGATATAGTAATTATCATTGCCTACGCTCTGATGGACTTTGAAGAGGCCAAGACTTTCAAGCCTACAGTTGTTTTCCCTGATTCAGAAACTAATTCCATCGTAAAATAGAGTTTTTGTTCTGAGTACATAGTGTGTGCAGAAGGCTCTATTGTACATCTCTTTGTATAGGTCGATAGTTTTATAGATGATATAATAGAAAAGGACCGCAATGCTTTATATGGCTTTGCGGTCCTTATTTTTTTGTATGTTGTCTCTACTTCCTTTTGGGTTTATGCCGGTTTGTAGAGCTCCACATATCCCTGGCTCATAGAAGCATGTACGTCAATGATGCGCTGGTTGCTGCTTCCGCGAAACATGAGGTCTGGGTCGTGCATTGATTCTATGTACGGCCCGTCCACCAGTACGTCAATCCATTTGAGCAGTTCTCGCTGTTCCGGATTCTGCATTATTCGTTCAAATGTATATCCCGTGTAGCACCAGATGTTCTTGTCCGTCTTCTGTTTCACCATCTGCGCCAATCGTGCAAAGCCTTTGGGCTGGAACATCGGATCGCCACCGCTGAACGTGACGTCTGCAAATTCATCTGCCTGTATGACATCGAAAATTTCTTCTACAGGAGTGGGGCGTCCGGCCTCAATCTTCCACGATTGCGGATTGTGGCATCCCGGGCAGGCGTTCGGGCATCCGGCGCCATAGACCGCGGTGCGGAATCCTGGTCCGTCAACCGTCGTATCTTCCACTATTTTTATAAGCGAAATCATAGTTCCACAGTTCAATTGTCAGAATGTATTACGCGGTCGTTGAGTTCGGCCAGCTTTGCTTTGTTCCAGCGTTCTGTTGTTCCCACAAGGTAGCCGGTTATGCGCTGCAGCTTGTCTATATGCGTGCTTCCGCATTTAGGGCATACCTGCATATTTGCGTCTGCATTCTCGTATCCGCATTCCATGCAACGGTTGCGGTTGTGGTTTACGGAACCGTAGCCCATGTTGAAGCGGTCCATCATGTCCACAACCCGCATGATGGCTTCCGGATTGTGTGTGGCGTCACCGTCCATTTCAACGTAGAATATGTGTCCGCCTCTTGTCAGATCGTGGTAAGGTGCTTCAATTTCAGCCTTGTGACGTGCGCTGCACTTGTAGTAAACCGGTACATGGTTTGAGTTTGTGTAGTAGTCGCGATCTGTTATTCCAGGTATAGAACCGTAAGTCTTGCGGTCTATTTTTGTGAATTTGCCCGAAAGTCCTTCTGCCGGTGTAGCCAGAATACTGTAGTTGTGCTGGAATCTTTCTGAGAAGTCGTTCGCACGGTCGCGCATGTATGTCACTATTTTCAGACCGAGTTCCTGAGCCTCGTCCGATTCCCCGTGATGCTTGCCGGTGAGTGCCACTAGACATTCTGCCAGTCCTATGAAACCGATTCCCAATGTACCCTGGTTGATGACAGATGCTATTGTGTCGTTCGGCTTCAAAGTGTCGCTTCCCAGCCACAGTGCACTCATCACCAGAGGGAACTGCTTTGCAAACGCCGTCTTCTGAAACTCAAGTCTTTCGTGAAGCTGATTTGCCGTAGTTTCGAGCATGGCGTCGAGTTTTGCGAAAAATGCGGCTATACGTTCTTCCTTATTTTCGATAGTACGGCACTCCAGTGCAAGACGTACAATGTTGATTGTAGAGAACGATATGTTGCCGCGTCCGATCGATGTTTTCGGTCCGAAGCGGTTTTCGAACACTCTTGTACGGCATCCCATCGTTGCAGTCTCGTATTGGTAACGCTGAGGGTCGTCAGCTCTCCATTTCTCGTGTCTGTTGAATGTGGCATCAAGATTTATGAAGTTTGGGAAGAACCTTCTAGCCGTAACCTTGCATGCATATTTGTAAAGATCGTAGTTGGGGTCCTCCGGCATGTAGTTCACGCCTCTTTTCTTTTTCCATATCTGTATAGGGAATATGGCTGTCTCGCCGTTGCCTACTCCTTCATACGTGCTGCGCAGAACCTCGCGTATGATGCATCGGCCTTCGGCTGATGTGTCCGTACCGTAGTTTATGGAACTGAACACCACCTGATTGCCTCCGCGCGAGTGTATGGTGTTCATGTTGTGTATGAATGCTTCCATTGACTGATGCACTCTTGCAACTGTCTTGTTTATGGCGTGCTGAAGCATGCGTGCTTCGCCCTGAAGTCCGTCGAGAGGCAGAGTGATGTAATCTGCAATCTGACTGTCGTACAGATGTGACAGGTCTTGTCCGTTCAGCTCCTCAAGCGTCTTTATTTCTTCAATGAAACTGCTGCGCACGTATGGTGCAAGATAGAAATCAAAAGCCGGTATGGCCTGACCTCCGTGCATTTCGTTCTGGGCAGTTTCCAAAGATATGCATCCGAGTATGCTCGCTGTTTCTATACGCTTGGCAGGGCGCGACTCACCATGTCCGGCAGAAAATCCTTCCTTCAGTATCTTGTCGAGCGGATGCTGTACGCAGGTAAGACTCTTGGTCGGGTAGTAGTCCTTGTCGTGTATGTGCAGATAGTTGCCTCTTACCGCCTCTTTGGCATCATCGCTGAGAAGGTAGTCGTCGACAAACGGCTTTGTCGTTTCGCTCGCGAATTTCATCATCATTCCTGCCGGTGTGTCGGCATTCATGTTTGCATTTTCGCGAGTGATGTCGTTTGACTTTATGTTGATGATTTCGAGAAACATGTCGCGTGTCTTGGCTTTGCGGGCAATGCTTCTCTGATTGCGGTAGGCAATGTATTTCTGTGCAACGTCCTTGCGACGGCTTGCCATCAGTTCCATTTCCACGGCGTCCTGTATCTCCTCGACCGTCATCTGTGGCTTGCCTTTCACTGTCACGTGGTCGGTTATGAGATGCACCAGATCCATGTCTTCGCCCTTGTCGGTGTGGAGCATGGCTTTGCGTATCGCAGTGATTATTTTCTGCTCGTTGAAGCCGACAATGCGTCCGTCTCTCTTTACAACTGTCTGAATCATTTCTTTTGAACGTTTTTTTTGAGATTCATAAAACATGCGAAATTCCGGCTCGGCACTTCTCTCAAGCATCACCAAGCGCTCTGCAGATTTGAAGCGTATGCGCCCATGCCCGTTTTTCGGATGACAGCAAAAGTTTACTCCGCAGTTTTTCGGCTGTGGTGCTGATTCAATTGCGCAACGCATCCACGCACAGTGGTGCGTACTGAGAAAATGCCTATTTCGCTTTATATTTTAATAATGTGTATTGCCTCCTAAACCCCGAGTCGGCAAGAACTGAACGTACAGGCAGGTCTTCTGACTTTCTTAAGCCTGACTCCTTCCCAAAGGGTCTGTCCTTCAGTGGAGTTGCTGTTTGTCAGGCTTTGCAAACAAGATTACAGCAGCGGGTACTGTTCGGGATTTTCACCCGATTCCCTTTTCATCCATACGGCCGGACGGCACGGCATGAACACCTGTTATGTCTGCAAAGGTAATGTTTTCGCCGACTATATCAAATTAAAAAATGTATTTATCTTGTTCCTTATCCGTGTACATGTGGTGAACGTCTTTTTGTGCTGGAAGATATGTTTGCTGTCTTGAATTATTAGTGTGTGATGTACATTTTATTTTATTAAGCGTTAAAATGATAAAATTGTGATTTGTGTATAGGGCGTTTGCTTACATATTTGCGATTCGATGCGAAAAATTGCTTACTATTTGAAATAATAATTGAGTTTTTCTTCTGTATTTACTTTTGAAAATTATATATTTGTGGATGAAATCTACAAAATAGTAAAATATATGAGCAAATTGATTAAGCCTGAGGGTTATAAGCAGTTGCTTGACCCGACACAGACTGAACAAGGTATCAAAACGATAAAAGACTTCTTTCAGATTAATCTATCAACAGCGCTTCGCCTAAGACGTGTCACCGCGCCGCTTTTTGTACTTAGGGGACTTGGTATAAACGATGATTTGAATGGTGTGGAAAGACCTGTGACGTTCCCAATAAAGGATATGGGTGAGAGAGTGGCCGAGGTGGTACATTCACTTGCCAAGTGGAAACGTCTTATGTTGGCCGAATATGGCATAGAGCCAGGTTACGGTTTGTATACAGACATGAATGCCATTCGTGGCGATGAAGAGCTTGACAATCTGCATTCGCTCTACGTTGACCAGTGGGACTGGGAACGCACCATTAAAGCAGAGGACCGCAATCTTGCTTTTCTGAAGAAAATGGTTAAGTGCATTTATGCTTCAATCAGACGTACGGAATATCTCGTTTGCGAGACATATCCGCAGATCAAACCTTTCCTGCCGGAAGAAATCCATTTTATACATTCAGAAGAACTTTTGCAGAAATATCCGGGAATGTCGTCTAAGGAGCGCGAAAACGCTATATGTAAGGAGTACGGTGCTGTATTTATAATAGGTATAGGCGGAAAATTGAGCAACGGCGAACCGCATGATCTGCGTGCACCGGATTATGACGATTGGACAACCAAGAACGAAGACGGATATGACGGACTCAACGGAGATATCATGGTTTGGTATCCTACGCTGAACAGAAGCATTGAACTTTCTTCAATGGGTATCCGTGTAGATCAGGAGGCACTCCTGCGCCAGCTTAAGATTACTGGCAAGGAAGACAGGAAGGAACTGTATTTCCACAAGCGTCTTCTTGACGGCGAACTTCCTTTGAGCATTGGTGGCGGTATCGGACAGAGTCGTCTGTGTATGGTGCTTCTCCATAAGGCACATCTTGGTGAGATTCAGGCTAGTATTTGGCCGGAGGACATGCGACGCGAATGCGCCGAATTGGGCATGCCTCTTATTTGATTTGCAGTTGATGCTGAGGTGCAGCTATTTTTTACACACATATTCTTCAGAACTGTATGTCGGTCATGTTTAAGATCGGCATACAGTTTTTTTATTTGCATATATCACTGAAAAACATTCTCCTTTTTTCTGTCTATCCGTTTAATTTTTCTGCTTTATTCCTCGCGCTCTGTCATGATACAGATTTACTTTACATCGATTTAACAATTAAAAAATGTAAAGTATGGAAACAAAGAACAAGCGCAAACGGCGTCACTACGACCAGTCATTCAAGTTGGAAGTAATAAAAGATTATTATGAAAGCGGATGTACCGTCTATTCCCTATCCCTCAAATATGGAATAGAGCAGTCCGTGTTGCATTCTTGGATAAAGAAATTTGCTTCAGAAGAATTATCTTTGCCGTCAGAATCAAATATTATATTGGAAATGGCATACAAGAGTCGTTCTTCGAATGACATTTGCGAAGAGTCCAAATCAGTAGAAGACGAGCTTCGTGAAGAGATTTCACGTCTTCGTCAGGCTCTGAAATATTCAGAGCTGCGCAATGAAGCGCTTCATGAGGTACTAAAGTTAGGCAAGGAAAAATACGGTGTAGATCTGCTAAAAAAAGCTGGCGCCAAGCAGTAGATAACCTCCGTCTCAGGCATCCGGAGACAAGTATCGGATGCCTGAGCCGACTGTTTGGGAAGACGCGAGAGGGTTATTATTCCGTCAGCCGTGAAAAACGCGTGCGTCTGGAGCTTCGCGACAACGAAATAGTCACTATGGTAAAGGAGATCCGTTCTCAGGCTCCCGGATTGGGCGCATACAAGCTTTTTGTAATGCTCAAGGACATATTCGGTGTCAGCATGCCCGGTCGTGACCGTTTCTATGCGCTTATGCATGACAACGGCCTTATGCTCAAGCCGGAACGCAGGCGTCATACTACGAACTCCAATCACAGCTACCGCAAGTATACCAACCTCGTCAAGGACTTCAGACCAGAACGCATAAACAGCCTGTGGGTTGCAGATATCACCTATATAGATACGGATGACGGAGTGGTGTATCTTCATCTTCTCACTGATGCATTCACCCATGAAATCATAGGCTGTAGACTTTCCGATACCCTTACGGCCGTCAATACCCTTAATGCCCTTGAAGACGGCATACGCCTTGCTGGCAACTGGGGTACATCCGGACTTATCCACCATTCAGACCGCGGTGTCCAATACTGCAGCAGGGCATATGTCGACAGGCTTGCTTCCATCAATGCCTCCATCAGCATGACAGAGGACTACAATCCTACAGACAATGCTGTAGCTGAACGGATAAACGGGATTATAAAGCAGGAATGGCTTTACAGGATGAAACGTCCATGCAATATGGAGGACGCTGAAAATATATTAAGAAAAATAATTCTTTTCTACAACGGAAGACGTCCTCACAGGAACAATCCCGACATGATGCCACCTTCAATATTCAGGAAGGTCCTGACGTCATGACAAATATACTCTCTGGAGGTTTTGCACCTCCAGCCGTAAGGCAGACCTCCGCAGTGTTTTTCATAGTATTGATGGATTGTGTATTTTTGCGGAAAAATTCTTTTTTGCTAGGAATCTGTTTTGCTGTAAAGCATTTCAGTAAAAAGGCCGAAGAAGTGTAAAGTCTTTCAGTAAAACTATACAAAAGACGTGAAGTGAATCAGTAAAAAACAGTTTTTCGTGTAAAGTAAATTCAGGCATAGTCAGTGCCCTTTCAGTACTTCCTACGAAGTACTGAAGTACCTGTTAAGCAGTATTGCAGTACTTTGTATTCAGTATTTCAGTACTTGTTAAGAAGTACTGAGCTTTTTTTAAGTGCTGTGAATGGCTTGACGCATGAACCGGTATTGGTTGTACGATTGTGTTCATAGCATTGCTTACCACATCTTAGCACTGGGTGCACATCCCGCTTACCCAGTACTGCGCAAGGCACTGCTGGGCAAGCATATCCAAAAGCAAAAACATACCTCTTTCGGTCATTAACGATGGTATGGTCACGATTCTGAAGAGACCACACGCATTTGTCTTGCATCGTTTGACACAAGCATGGTGGATAGGGTAACAGCCTTATACTGAAAGACTTGTGATAGGAAGTATTAATGAAATATGTTTGGGAGAAATTGAGAACTCTTGGTAGGAGTTATATCTTACCTTGCAAAGGTACAAATAATATTGTAAAATTAGTTTTCAAAACTTATTTTTATTGTCAATACAGGCTATTTACACGTATTTTATTTAGCAAATCAATTTGCTTCAGGTAAGAAACGTCTTGATTATCAGAGAGTAATCGCATTGAATATAACTCCTACCAAGAGACAAATTGGTACCACTTGACAAGGAATATGTAACTGCGGGTAATTTTCAATGTAAAAATGGGTTCTCTCCTTGTGTCCAAAAGGTTTGGTCACCTGCCGGGACAAAATAATGAGAGCATAATATAAGGAAATAGAATAATATAGTCCATGAACAAAAAATTCATTATACCGATTGTCATTTGTACAATCATTGTTATTGCCGTTATTTCCACGTGCATCGGGGGTAGCAACAAGATTGTTCTAACATGGGAAACTGTACCAGCTTCAGCGGAGATAAGAGACTCCATTGAGCTCAAAGTCTATGTGGAGAATTCTGGCAGTATGGATGCTTATATGTGCGCTGGATCAACTCTAAAAGATGCAGTTTTTGATTACGTAAGCGACTTAAAGAGATTGACAACAGCCTGTTCATTGTACTATATCAATTCAGAAGTTATTCCGTTCACAAGAGACTTAAATGCTTATATAAAAAATCTTACCCCGCAATCATTTGCTAAAGCAGGAGGAAACCGCGCGAATACAGACCTTCGCAAGATTTTGGATAAGATTGTTAAAGCCAATGGAAAACAAACAGTTTCTGTTTTTGTTTCAGATTGCATCCTTGATATAGATCAAAATGCAATTGATCATTTAGGGAATTGTCAAGTCTCTATCAAAAACACATTTATCGAAGCACTTGTAGAAAATCCCTCATTGGGGGTTGAGATAATCAAGCTTGAATCTACATTTGATGGGTTTTGGTATTGTGGAGACAGGAAGGAACTTTTGAAAAATGTAAAACGTCCTTATTATATTTGGTTAATTGGCGATCAAAAGTATTTGGCTGAATTCAATCAAAAGGTTCCTGTAAATAACATAATAGGTGGCATCAAAGAATACTGTGCGTACGCTGCTCCACAGAAAATCCCATTTGACATTAATAAAAGCACTTATGTAGCAAACCATTCAGGAAAAATTTATGTCGAATTGCTGGTAAACCTGAGAGGTGCGTTACAGAGCGACAAAATTTACAAGAATATTGCTCAATATAAATCAGCAAATCCCCAACAAGTAGCAGTGATATCCGTTAAAGATATTACAGCTTCTAATAGTCCGTATAGTCATGTTATCACTTTAGAGGTTGCTAATCCAGAGACATTGAAATCAGAAACTGTTTCTTTCTCTTATCCTTATTTGGCAACATGGATATCTAATTCTGATGACACAACAGGACAAAATGTAAAAGAAAATCTTGATAGAACAACAGGGTTAATGGCACTGATTAAGGGAGTAGCTGAAGCCTACAAGAACTCAACTACATACGGATCGATTTCTTTTGAATTGAAAAACGAATAAAGTTAAATATTATGAGTGAATTTTTTGGAAGTATCTATTGTTGGCTTGAAGACTTCTTTGGAATTGAGCTTGCTGAATATCTTTGGGGAGCATCATCTCCAAAGCAGTTAAGCAACATGTTCATTGGCATCGGCCTCACCATGTTGGTGATTTCATTAATAGTAGCCGTCTGTTACTATTACATTATCAATCATCCACGATTGAACAATTGGTTGGGATGGTTCATTTTCCTATGCATTAACGCTGTTATTAACTTTGTGGTTGGCTGGCAATGGGTCCTTAAAGACTATTATGCAGGATTAATGGTAAAAGAAGATCCAGCAACCCAAAAGATGGTTGACCTTCCTATCTACCCAGATGACATCCTTGCATTTGGCGTTACCAATATGATCAACGCCATTATCGCTTTCATCATATTTTCGTATATTATCAAGTGGTGGAGTACCAACTGCTCCCGAGCTCCATTTTAACGTGTAAATCTTATTAATCATGGGCAAACTATATGTATTCGGAATTGGAGGAACAGGCGCACGTGTTCTTCGTTCTTTCACTATGATGATGGCGGCCGGTGTAAATATATGTGCAGACGAGGTCGTGCCAATCATCATCGATCCTGACGCGTCTAATGCTGATTTGACTAGAACTGTAACCCTTATGAACATTTACAGGACTATTCATTCTTCCCTCTCATTCACTCCTAAAAATGAGTCAACCTTCTTCAGAAAAGAACTATCCCAAATTCTTGTAAATTATACTCTCCGTATTAATGATACCGATGATAAAACATTTTTGCAGTTTATTGACCTGCCTTCAATGGATAAATCATCGCAGGCCATGATGAGAATGCTATTCTCTGAAAAGAACTTAGGTTCGTCTATGGATGTTGGTTTTAAAGGCAACCCAAATATCGGGAGTATTGTACTAAATCAGATTGTGGACTCTAAAGACTTCCAAGATTTTGCCAATAATTTCGAATCAGGCGACAAGATTTTTATTATCAGTTCCATTTTTGGTGGAACTGGTGCAAGTGGCTTTCCCTTGCTATTGAAGACACTTCGGACTGGAACCAATTTTCCCAACAACGACCTGATTAATCATGCAGAGATTGGTGCCATCACAATTCTTCCGTATTTCAAACTGAAGAATGATGATGAAAGCGAGATTGATTCATCGACATTCATCTCTAAGACCAAATCCGCGTTAGCTTATTATGAAAACAATATCAGCAAGAACAATTCTATTAATGCGCTTTATTTTCTTGCTGACGACGTTGCAAATACATATGAAAACCACGAAGGGGGATCAACACAGCAAAATGATGCTCATCTTATAGAATTCCTTGCTGCTACTGCTATCGTAGATTTCAGTAACAAGCAACATATTGATACGTCAAACAAAGAACTCGGTCTGAAAGACCTATCTAATTCGGTCACATTCGACTCCTTTTACGAGAATCAAAAACGTATGCTCTTCGCGCCCCTGACAGAGTTTATGATGATGACCAACTGCTTAAATCATAAGTTTGACTATTATTCGTCTAAGGATTTCAATGCAAACAATGATAATTTCAATGGTTTGTATAGCTCTTCTTTCATGTCTGAACTTCTGAATTTTACAAGACTGTTCATTGAATGGTTAGACGAAATGAAGAGAAATAAACGCTCATTAGACCTTTTCAACCTTAATACCAAAGATAAGCCTTTTGAGGTCGTCACAGGAGTTAAACCCAAGAAAGTCATCAGCATTAAGTCTGATTATGATTTGGTGACTGATCGTTTGAACTCAGCTGTTAAGAAGTGCCATAGTAAAGAAGACAACGATAAGTTCCTTGAAATGTTCTTCCTTGCCATGACAAAATTGTTCAATGAAAAATTAAATGCGTAACTATGTCAAAAGTATTTAGACTACATAGAGAAGGAACGTCAACCATTCGAGAATGGAACGAAAGCCCTGCATTCCCATATAATTCCAATGCCAGGGACACCATTGAAGATCCTGATGGAGCAAGTGCAAAGAATGAAATTACTTCGATTCCTTCTCCCTTTGCAAGAATAGATCTTGTAAAAACTGCTTTTAAAGAAGTATGTCGCAGGGCAACTCGCAATGTTAGAGAATTGGAAGGCAACACCATATTTCATAAGATGGTGTCTGATTCTTTAGATGTTGGTGAGATTTTTTTCAATATTGATAAATTCAAAGACAAGATTGAAATCATCACCTGGGATCCAACCGTTATGATTAATACTCTTAAGAACGATCGAAACGCAAGCCATTTCTATGTAGCCGATGCGTTGGAGAAGTATCTCGTTTCCGATGCTCGCACATATAATTTCGGGAAGCTGAAAAATATCTATCTTCTTAATTACATGAATGGACCGGATGAATTAAACATTATCGGCGCTACATCTCCTGCGACAGTATTCTTCAGTGGAGCCAATAGCCTTGAATATATCCAAGATATATTCTTTGCTAACAATGACCGTCCGTTTGACAGTGACTATGTACCCCTTTATAGAAGAGACTTCGATTATATCAAGGCATGGTGGACACTTCGCAAGACAATCCCCGACTTCTCAAACCTGTTCCCAGAAATTGAGAACTATCTTAACTTGACATTCAGGGCTATTTCAGACCAGATAATCAAGAACAAGTTAAACGAGATTACCCCGGCATCAGCTGAGTATTTCTCTTATATTGACGTACAGTCACGTCAACAGAGTAACCAAGTTGAAGTGCTTGGTACTGTTCTGTTTAAGAAGAAACCTTCAGGAGAAATTGAAAACGAGTTTACAATCCGTCCCGAACGAAGCGTAGCAGGTGTGAAGCCTCTTGTCCTTCCCGTTGAAGCAGGAAATAAATATGCTAGTCTGCAATATGCTAATGGTACATGGGGAAACACAAATAAAGCACCATACAAGCCAAAAGTTTCTGACATCGAGCGCAGAACGCTCCCTTATGATGGCTCGACTTTTGCATATTTGACCATAGGAGATTTCCTTGAAGATTCTATTGTCAAGGTTCCTCATTCTCTGAATAAGAAGTATTTCTTTGATGGGAATATAAAGGATGTGGAACAAATGACCTCTTTCCTGCTTCCAATCAAACCGCTCTATTTCAAGTATTTCTCTATAGAAACACTCAACTCTGCATTGCCTGATGGTAAGCCTGCATTTGAGATGGAAGCTATCGCAGGAGGTTCTGTAAATGTTATCATACGCATACCTATTGCAGGTAATGGCAATATAAGTTATATTGAGTATCAACGTATCTATTATGCTCAGCGAAAAGCGGATGTTTCGGAAACACAGAACTCTGGTGGCATGACAACGTTCGATTTCACAGGTTTGGTTATGCCCGCCATGAAGTTCCAAAACGAAGATGATGCTCTCTATACTGTTTCATGCGTTAGCACGTTTAACAATCAATTCAAGTTTGATTTTTACCGAGAAGGTGAAATGATTCGCGACATCCCTGTTGATTGCAGAAACAAGGAAAGAGGCCTGTTCGACTTTAAGGCCGAAACTTATACTATTCAAAATAGCAACTTTGACTTTATCAGAGTTTCCAACAGAGATGGAGTAAGCAATGTTATAATTCCGAACTTCCTGACACATCAAAATTTGGAAGACTTTGAATTTGCTGTAGACTTGGGTACATCCAACACACATATTGAATTTAAGAAAGCAGGATCTAATAGTTCCGATTCTTTCAATTATAAAGATTCCGAGCATATTTTCAGCACGTTCTTTGTTCAATCATATCGCGAGATTGAAGGTAAACTTAAGCCGATTGACCTGATTGAAGAAATTGATTTGATGATTCGTGACTTCATCCCGTCAACTGTGGGGGATAATTTTGATTACTCCTTCCCGACAAGAACAGCGTTGTCTTATGCAAAATCTACCGATTGGACAGAGCAATTAAGAACATTCGGCTTAATCAACTTCGATATTACCTACAATAAAAGAATAGGTATCGCATACAATGCAGAGCATATGGTTAATATCAAATGGAGTAATAAGCCTAATGCACAAGCTGCAATGCAAGCATACATTCGGAATATCATGATGATTATCCGCAACAAAGTAATTGCAAATAATGGTTGCCTTGCACGGACAAAAATCACATGGTTCTATCCGAACAGCATGTCGCCAAAACGTCTTTCTCAACTTCGTATGGCATGGAACGATTCTTACATTGAATTGTTCAATCGAGATGGTGCAACCAAAAATCTCTCAGAGTCTGTTGCTCCGATACAATTCTACTTCCGTAGATATGCGACTGCAACAAATCTCGTTAATGTGGATATTGGTGGCGGCACTACAGATATTGCCTTCTCATCAAACGGTAAAGTGGAGTACATTACGTCGTTTAAGTTTGCCGCTAACTCGCTATTTGAGGATTCTTTCTCAGACATCAATCCTAATAATGGCATTGTAGATTGGTTCAAGAATGACATACTTGGCCTCCTTCAGTCGAAACCGGAGTTAAATGAGCTTGTCAATATCTTTAATAGCAATCTTGGTCATCCTGCAAATATGGCGTCATTCCTTTTCTCGTTGAAAGACAATTCTGCAGCCAAAGGTCTTGCCCGCAACAATATCGATTTCAACAAGATACTTCAAAACGACACTAAGTTTAAGGTGGTGTTTATCATCTTCTATACAGCCATCATTTATCACATCGCTCAAATTGTAAAGGCTAAAGGGTTGAAAGCTCCTCGCCATATCGCATTTAGTGGAAACGGTAGTAAGATTATTAGTATCATTTCGTCAGATCCAAAGATTCTTGGTAAATATACCAAAATCATTTTCGAGAAAGTTTTGGATTCTGAATATGGTTCTGCCCTTGACATTCTTGGATTGGAGTTGGGATCCAATCCTAAAGAATCAACGTGTAAAGGCGGCTTGATTGCTTCAGAAGCTTACGATGAAGAGCCAGAGACTTTGGTCCTACGAGACTCGTCTGGCAAGTTGGTTGGTGCAAACGACACATATGCGTCCATTTCTGATATTTACAAAGCAGATATCGTAAAGTCTGTTAATGACTTCTTCCGATTTGCTCTTACAGAAATGCCGTTTGCATTCAACTTTGACAATAACTTCGGTGTTGATAATGTCACTATGAAGATTGCCAAAGAAGAATGCACCAAGGATTTAGAAACATACCTTGACAAAGGCATAGAACTCTCTATTAAGGAGTCTGGTAATAAGGACAATCTCATTGAAGACGCTATCACGTTCTACCCCATAAAGGGTGTCCTTCAGTCTCTTTCAAGCAAAATACAGGAGTATTACTTAGAAAATTCAAGTATATGAAAAAAGTTTATAGTCTCATAGTGTTGACTGCCGTCTTAGCTTTATCTTCTTGTAGTTTCTTTGAGGATGATAAATCTTCAAAAGGAAAAGATGAGATTAGGACAATCGTGGAACTTCCTGATTCTGTAAAACAAAAAATTGCAGAGCAGGATACTCTTATGACAGAACTCTTAAATAAAGTTGATACACTTACTGCAGAGTTAAATTTAACTAAGGAAGAAACCGCAGAGCTGAAAGAAAAAATAGATGAATTGAAAAGCCCTAAAAATACATGGGCTTACATTTCAATTGGGGCTTTTGTTCTTGGCTTGATAGCTCTTATTATATCTCTTTTTAAACCTAATGGAATAAACGAAAAACAGGTATATGAAATTGTTGAGAAATCTCTTGACGAATCTCCTAGGATTAAAGAATTTAAAGAAATAGTAAACAACTTATTATCTTCACAGCGAAATAATAAAATGTCAAATACAAGTTCTTCTTATGCCCCTAACTCTGACAGCCGTTTACGTCAATTGGAAAATCAAATGGCTCAAGTAATTGAAGTTATTAATAACTTAAGTTTCGCAAGTGAATTTTAGCCCCGTTAGGCGGCGACCGCCAGCTTGTC
>OGHV01000475.1_pt1 | contig 28732 bp, 29 predicted proteins | sample 1571551 | NCBI WGS metagenome assembly OGHV01 (sample SAMEA2581960, study PRJEB24529) | metagenome | biome: Human gut stool | place: China | collected 2011 | reverse complement strand
ACCGATTCCAAAGGCACCTCCGTATGCCTTCAGACAGACAAGCAGATACACCAGACCACTGCAGAGCCGTTCTGTCATATTTGCAGCCGCTGCCAGAACTCCTACTTTTCCTTTTTCCAGACGATCCATCTCGGTTCCGATTCCCCAGACTTTATTTTTCTCATAAAGTCCCATAGCAGCCGGGATCTGCTCATAAACACGGATATCCTGCTCCCGTTCCCGTTCTCCTGCCATACCTGCCTAGAAATCCCATTGCAGTAGGACGTACGTTCCACTACAGGACGGCTCTGCAATCATGTTCTGTGCCCGTTCCACAATTCTCGATGCCAAAGTCGTAAATCCCAGTATTCCAGCAAGAAACACAATCGCAAAAAGAGGGCTGTTCATCCACAGAAACGCGCTTTTCACCGCTTTTGCCTGAAAAAAACTCACAGTGAGCATCAATGCTCCGGCAATACCGGCAATTGCCTGCAGCATCCTTTCCAGAGTAAAGACAACCATACACAGCCCAAATCTGCTCCACCGGTTAATTTGTTCAATCTGTAATACTTTATCCTGAATGACGGCATCATCCACTTTTTCAAAATCCAGTGACAACATTTTTTCACTCAAAATGTATCTTAATTTTTCTAACATGCGGTTCCGTTCTACTGTGTAACGGTTCTTAAAATAATGGTAAATCAGTCCCAACAAGCTCTCGATTCCGAGTAAGAGCAGTACCAGATTGCGTAGAACAACCGGATTTTTCGCTCCTGCCAGTTCCGTAATGATCTGTGCCGAAAAATAGATCCCGGCATAAGGAAGCACTGCACCGGTAATCACGTAGAAAATCAGCTCCACTAACATTCCCGGCGACTCTCTCCACCAGATTCCGATTGCCCTTTTATTCATCCCAATTGTCTCACGCATCGAATGCAGCATCTTCCATTCCTCCTTCCGTGTAATACCTGCTCTGCACCTCATACAGATGTGCATATTCTTTTCCTGCTTCCATGAGTTCCTCATGCGTTCCCATCTCCGCAATCCCACCTGCTCCGATTAAAATAATGCGGTCACAGAATCTTGTGGACGCAAGACGGTGCGACACATAAATAGAAGTGGAACCCTTTGTCAATTCATGATATCTCTCGTAGAGATCGCTCTCTGCGATCGGATCTAATGCCGCCGTCGGCTCATCCAGCACGATCACCGGAGCATTTCGGTAGAGTGCCCTTGCAAGCATGAGTCTCTGTGTCTCGCCTCCGGAAAGCTCGTATGCATCCAGATGAACCTTCCGCCCCAGTTTTGTCTCATATTTCTCTGACAGTCTTTCAATGTTTTCTTCCAGACCTGCATCCTTTACTGCCGCCTTCACGCGAGAAAAATCAATCTCATCCACGCACTGTGCCACATTTTCTGCGATTGTTCCTGGCAGAATGGAAAAATCCTGAAAGACTGCGGAAAATAGTCTGTAATACTCTTTTCGGTTATATTTTCGGATATCCTCGCCATTTAAGAGCACACACCCATCTGTCGGGTCAAAAAATCCACACAAAAGCTTCACCAGTGTTGATTTTCCAGCTCCATTTCTTCCCACAACCGCGAGCTTTTCCCCATTTTGTATCGTAAGATTTAAGTTGTGTAACGTATCCTCTGATGCCCCAGGATACCGGAAACTCACATTTTCCAATCGAAGCTCATACTGTCCTGCTGCATTCTTTGGAAGCGGCTCCCCATCTTCAAACCGGTACGGCTCCTCGTAGGAGATCAGTTCCATCACGTCAGAAATCCCAACACCTGACTGCCTGATCTGTGCCACATTTTCCATGATTCCCTGCACCCAGCTTGTAAAACCGCTCACCGCGGAAAAATATAAGATAAACTGTGGGGCATCCATATTTCCTGCAAGCACCTGTCCGATCAGATAGGCATACGCAACTCCATTCCTGATCAGTGCAGAAAAAATGTTCACACAATCTGCCATAAAATGATGGTTTCCCAATGCCCTTTCAAAATGCATGAATATCTCATAATTCTGCTTCATCGTTTTTAACAGCCATTCCTTCATATGAAGAATCCGGATATCTTTTGCAGAGACCGGACTCCACGCCTCACCTCTCAGATACCACATGCATTGCCGCGCATGGTCATTTTCTGCCCTGTTGTTCTGCAGCCATACCACAGACCTCTGTGCCGCCAGATAACTGACAACTGCTGCAAGGATTGTGACTGCCAGAATAAGCACATTCATCCTTTTCATGACAAACAGGTACGCAAGGAATCCCAAAATACAGAACACAAGCTGATTTAACTGTATCCATATAATCTCCGTTGCACTGCTGTTGCTGCTGGTTGCCTGGTTCGTGCGCTCTTTCTTTTCCTGAAAATCTTTTTTTCCAAGGTTACAGTAAGATGTTGCGCCAATTTTTTCCGTGATTGCTTTGCAAAGTGACATGCGGATTTCTATCTTTCCCTGATAGGTTGCATTGTTTATGTATTCTTTCAGTCCGGTAAGCAACAGGATTCCACTTGAAAAGAACAGGATAGTTGTCACTAACTCTTTCAATGCGATCTGCTCCTCAATATCGCGCAGTAATACCGGTGTCACGTATAATTCGAGCAGCTGTAATATAAGTGCCAAAATTGCGTCTACAACCAGCCATACCAGCACAGCCGGAGCTTCTTTTACCGCCTGCCGGATCATGAACCTGATCGTTTGGATGACGCCGTATTCTGATTTGTGGTTATTCATTGTGGTTCCTCCGTGAATGTGAAATTTCTAACAGTCTTTACTATAGTACAAAGAAAAAAAGATGCATGTTTCAGGGACGAACTGCATCTTTTCTGGGACGAATTGTATTATTCCTGTGGCAGCAAAATCTCCGTTGTGAAAGCTCCGTCTTCGCTGTTGCGGCTTAGATAGCCACCATAACGCTCCACAATATCATCGATACGAACAAGCCCGAATCCGTGTCCCTGTCCTTTTGTGGTGTGAAATCTGCCACTGATTTTTTTCTGTTTTTTCGTTGCGGTAAAATTGGTGAACGACATGTAGAGCTGGGTATTTTTCATATCCATGTAGATGCGGATCATCCGCTTCTCTTCGGGCAATTGCAGACTCGCCTCAATGGCGTTGTCGAAGAGGTTTCCAATAATAATGCAGAGATCCATCTCCGATGTTTTTAAGGCAACCGGTACATGTGCATCCGCCACAACCGGGATATGCTTTGCTTTTGCCAGAGAAATCTTACTGTTTAAAATGGCATCGGTCATTTTGTTTCCGGTCTTGATCACGGTATCTACGGTAGACAGATCCTCGTCTAACTCATCAAGATATTTGCTGATCTGCGCTAAGTCACCGTCTTTCGCATAACTTTTGAGTACCTGGATATGGTTTCTATAATCATGCCGCCAGCCACGGATCTGACGGTACATGTTCTCCACCTCCTGATAGTGAGTCTGAACTAACTCGCTCTGGTAGGCGGCTAATTGTCTGTTAATGTATTTGGATAGCAGGGACATTGTTTTTTATCTCCTCGGGCAGTTGTTCTTTTATTTCAATTTTTCACGTATCTTAAAAATATTTTATAAACGCCTCATTCAGCTTCTTATAGCTTCCTCTTGGAACCAGAAGTTTCTCCCCGGTGTTCAAAATCAGCTCCGTCTTGCCAATACGTCTCACATAATTGAGATTCACCAGATATGACCGCCCCACGCGGACAAATGCTTCATCCAGTTTTGCTTCCAGCTCTGACAAAGTGCCACGCACCTCGTAATCATTATCCGCATGGATGATATTATAATTCCGGTTTGATTCGATAAAACGGATCTCCTTGAGTGGAAGCCTAAGAACTTCTCCGCCACTTTCGACGAGAAGCACGGCATCCGCTGTCTTCAAACGCTCTACCGCCCGATCTAAAACACTGTCTATTTTCTCCTGCGACACGGGTTTTAACAGATAGTGAAGTGCCTCCACATCGTAACCTTCCTGAATGTACTCCATGTACCCAGTCACAAAGATGATCTGCATCTGGCGGTTGTGTTTGCGGATTTCCCTTGCAAGTGCGATACCGTCCATTTTCTCCATCTCGATATCAAGAAACAAAATCTGCGTCCTGTCATATGCCTGTTCAAATAAAAACTGTTCGCTGCTTGCATATTCCTGAATTTTTGTATGATGAAAAGTCTGGCGAAGCCATCCCTCCACCAGACTTTTGATATACGCTCTCTGTTTTTCCTCGTCGTCACAAATTGCTATTTGATATGTCATATTAGCAGATTTCCACAAGTTCGATCTTGAAATTCAATTCTTTTCCTGCCATCTCATGATTTGCATCAAACGTAATAATTCCGGCTTCCTTTGCCACAACCGTAACCGGGAATGGCTGTCCCATCTCATTCTGAAGGTAAACCTGCTGTCCTTCTTCCAGTTCTTCTGCACCCGGCAGCTGGCTGATCTCCACATGAAAGATTGCATTTGGATCAGGCAGACCGTATGCTTCTTCCGGCATCAGGTGGATGTCTTTGATCTGTCCGATCTCCATATCTGCCACTGCACGGTCGAATCCTTTTATCATCATACCGGCTCCGCACACGAACTCTAATGGCTCACCGCGGTCATAAGATGAGTCGAATTTTGTTCCATCGTTAAAGGTTCCTGTATAGTGGACTTTTAATGTCTTTCCTACATTTGCTCCCTCGATCTTGCTGCGTTCTCCACAGCCGCATCCACAGCCTTCTCCGCTCTCTGTTCCTTCATGGGAATCGCATCCGCAACTGTGATTTTCCTCTGCATCATGATGTCCGCATCCATGTCCCTCTTCATGATCTCCACAGGTATGTCCCTCCCCATGGTGGTCACAGGTCTGTCCTGCATCTATAAGTTTTCCATTTAAGTAATCTTCGACTGCTTTGTCAGTATCTCCGGATGCACCTGAGCAAACTTCAATCCCCGCCTCTGTAAGGGCATTGATCGCACCGCCACCGATTCCTCCGCAGATCAACGCCTTCACGTTCCTGTCGGCAAGTACTCCGGCAAGTGCGCCATGTCCTACTCCGTTAGAACTGATCACCTCACTAGAGATCACTTTATTATCCTCTATTTCATACACTTTAAAATTCTCTGTTCTTCCAAAATGCTGAAAAACCTCTCCGTTATCATAAGTTACTGCAATTTTCATACTTTCTTTTCCCTTCTCTTTCTTAATTATAAATAACTGACAAGCCACTCTTTTTATTATAACGGATGCATCTGCTTCTGGCAACCTGCCAGCCTCACGCTTCCTGTCGGCGCTAAAATATCATTACTGTGGATCCATAGCTCGTTCCAATCATAAATTATCCTGCTTCAAAAAGTATTTTTTAATAGCCTGCTCCTTTAACTCTTCCCCGATCACAATGATCACTTCCTGCCCCTTCTCGATCGGGTTCATGGTAATTCCATTATGCGTTGCATTCAGCTGTATCCAGCTTCCATCCTCCTTCTGCAAAAAACCTTTTACACGGAATACCTCGCCGCATTCCCTGTCATTCATCAGTTTTCCCACAGTAGTCTTTAACTGTTCCTCCGTCATTTTCACATTCATAAAATAGACAGATTCAAACCCTTTTTTCTCTTCCATATCCAGTTTGCGGTAGCTCTCCATCTGATAGCCGCAGCTAATCAGCCGGTTGAAATCTTCTTCATTCAGATCCAGTGTGCTTTTGCGCAGCACCTCTTTGTCCACCCTGCGCGGACACTTTATCTGTTCCAATGCACGGTTTAGGTGTGCGACCGTGGTGTCTGCCTGCTCCGCTGACACTTCATCCGCATGACTTAAGATAATCTCTCCTGCATTCGCCACCTCCGAAGCCAGAATATATTCTGCCTCCTCAGATAAATGCTCTTCCAGATTTGCATCCACAATCGCAATCACATTTCCCACCTCATACCAGCGGTCTAACGGTTCTTCCCTCAGCGCATCAAAAAATTCGTCCACATCAAAAATACCGGATGGCTCTACTATGACACGGTCATAGCCACACATTCCCATTGCAATCAGTTTTGTCTTAAAACGTCTTCTGTGACAGTCCGCGTCACAGCCACCGGAAACCATTTCCAACTCGCAGTTGTCTCCCATCAGATCCTGTAACAGCATCATATCAACATTCACGGCTCCAAAATCGTTCTCAAGGATTCCGATGTTCTGTCCTTTGGCAATGAGATATTCTGCATATTTTTTCAAAAAGGTTGTTTTTCCAGCTCCTAAGAAGCCTGTGATTAAGTCTATTTTTACCATCGCTACCGCCTCTCTACTACCCATCAGGCTATTTTCTTTCAAGAATTGCATTAAATACAGAATACACTATATAGTGGGACAGATTTTATTCCCTGCACCACACCGAAATTTCTTGGTGAAATTCTGATTGCGTATGCAGGCGCATATTTTTCCATGTAAACCATCATACTTTTTGCTTTTACATGATTTCCTGCTTTACATTCCACCGGAATTACATGATTTTCTTTTTGTATCAGAAAATCCACTTCTGCTGTATTATCTGATTCCCAATAATAAAGCTGATAACCATTCGTTTTTAATGCAATCGAAACATAGTTCTCTGTCATAATCCCACGAAAATGTTCTGTCTCTCTGCTCCTTAATGCTTCAAGACTCATTCCCATCCTCGCAGACATGATTCCCATATCGCTATAATATAGTTTAAATGCACTTAAATCCTGATATGCAACAACTGGATAAAATCCCTGTGTGCACTTCATGCATTTGTTCACAATTCCTGAACGGATCAGCCAGTCAATCGCATCTCCATACTGGGATGCACGTGCACCCGATCTTATAAGCTTATATTGGAATTTTTTTGTATCTTTTGCAAGCTGTGCCGGCAGAGAATCATATGCTTCAAAAATACGTACTGTATCCCCCTTGTCTGCATACTTTGTCATGTCAGCAATATATGAGTTCAAAAGCATTTGTCTTATCTCTTCCTGACCAATTGAACTATTCCTCATAATATCAGCTTTCACTGCTGCCGGCATTCCACCTATGATGCAGTAGTGTTCAAATTCCTGCATAGCCTCCTCATGAAGTGCATCCCCTAATGGTACATTACTATTATAATGTTCCCGGATGGTATCTGAAAGTATTTGTTTTCCCTTTGCCCACAACACCTCTTCCAAATCCATTGGATACATTGTCAACATTTGTACTTTTCCTACTGGGAATGAGTATTTTTCACGATTTACAGCTACTCCTAATAAACTTCCAGCTGCCATTACATGATACTCTGGTGCCTCTTCCGCAAAATATTTCAAAGATGTCAATGCTCTCTCACACATCTGTATTTCATCAAAAATGATAAGAGTTTCTTCCGGCACAATTTTTACTTGATAATATCTTTCCAAAAGAACCACTACAGAATCTGCATGTATATCTGTTTCAAAATAACTTCCTATTTTCTCGTCTGTTTCAAAATTGATATACACGGTATTTTTATAATAATGTGCCCCAAATTCCCGCATCTCAAATGTTTTTCCAACCTGTCTTGCCCCATAGATCAAAAGTGGCATGCGCCCCTTTGTCTGCTTTTTCCATTCACATAATTTATCCGTTATTTTTCGTTTCATATATGCATCACCCTTGCATTCGTGTGTTTTAGTGTATTATATTACACTTTTTCATATGAATCAATGTATTTTTTACATTTAATACCGGTTGTGCACCTTCTCCGAAAAACATAAAACATCCTTAATCTCAACTTTCGTTCCATCATCCAGCACTGTGGTTCCACTCATCCGTCCAAACACCTGATGCTGGTCAGATACGATCAGTTTATAATCCAGACATGCGGATCTGTCCAGAAGCGGCATAAAATCCATCTCAAATCTTCCGTCACTGGAAGTGAATTTCCACGGCTTGCAATAATCATCCTCCGGGATTACAAAGGTCACATCATCGATTTTGTGTGCCACGCCGTCATAGAAGATCACGTTTTCCGAAGCTGCTTTCGTATTTCCGAATCCATAGCCGATATTAAACCCAAATGCATGTCCATCTACATCGCAGTTCCCGGAACCCCAGTACCAAGTGTTATCATATGTCCACACACCTCGTCCCCAGTCGAGCGTTCCGAAATGTTTTTCCGGGTGAAATTCGTACCGCTTTCCATTATATTCTGCAAAACCTTCCGCGCGCATACAATTGATTTTCTGGTTATAATAGAATCTTCCTTTTTTTCTTTTCCGCTCTCCGTGTATTGAAAACTTACCGTATCATTCCCTGTCTGTGTTCCCACACAGCGAAATACATCTTCCACTACTGGTGACGCACCGTCTGTTCCGATCCGATAGAATACGACATCATATTCCGCCGCACTGACACTGGATGTAACCTCGATAAGACCACCGCTACAAAGATCAAAGTTAGTACGGTATCCAAATTCATAATTATCAAATACATGCACTATATTTCCATCCCTGTCTTTAGCTTGCAAATCCATATAAAAATGGTTCTGCACCATATCCCGGTACTCATCTATCACCTGCTCATAGGACGCAGCCGCTCCGGCAACACTGTCCGCCTGATTTTCTGCTGTTTCATCCCCGTCTGTACTGCTGTCTGTTACCGTCGCTGTCGGGTCATACTCCTCAAACTGCAGATCCAGGATCTGATAATTTTCTTCGCTGTCATAGTTAAAATATACATCCAGATAGCCGAAAAAATCGTGCTTTTCTGCTAATCCCTGAATCCCATAAGTGGCAACAAGACAGTTTTTCACTTCATTATCATAAAGTGCTGGTTTAATATCCCACATTCCCCATGCTGCTCTTTTCGCCCAATTTTTCAATATAATCTTACTCCCTAAAACCAATCTGTTTTCTATTTCCAGTCTATTATGAATCCATCTTTTGGTCAAGAAAGGCGTGCCACACCATCGCAAAATAAATCTGCCATGTTGTAACACGCCCACTTCTTATTCTCTGCCTTTTTATTATTTTCTACACCTGAATCCGGTCTGCAATCTCATTTCCCATTGCAAATCTTGATCCTTTTACCCCAACGATCAATGCGTCCTTCAGCTTTCGGATAATCTGTATATTATCTCCCTCTTCCACATGATGTTCGCGCAGGAAATCCATGACTTCCGGCACACCAAACATCCACTGGATCGTATAGCTTCTTCCGGTTGCAGCCTTTGATAATTTCTGCATAAAAATGCCCCCTTTTCTTTCATTGTAAGAACAGTATGCCCTGTTAGTCAATGAAAATGTAAGGTTAGGAAAGACTTTTTTTGCAGGTATTTTTCCCCTGAAATTCAAGGTTTTGTTGCTGCTATCCACATGACAATCTGTTTGTTTTGAATAACTTTCGGTTAATAAGTATTCATCTGCGCCGCAAAAATCCTGCTGCACAGCTCATTATATGTTTCTTCGGAAACTTCGTCGCTATTGATCACGTATATTGAACCTTTTTCCGGATCATTTTCATCTCTGTATTCTTCCGAAAAATCCATCTCATTCACTTTGCTGTCAGCCCCATCATATCTTTCCATATGATAAACCTTGTAACCACTGTTCATCTCATTGCTGTACAAGATCCATACATATCCCTGATAATAGGTATAAGACAGACTTTCAGCTGTCCCATCTCCTGCAGCAAATTCATACACTTCACCATCTCTGGCATCCAAATATTTTCCGCCATAAGGTCCACAAAGTATCAGTTCCTCTTCTCCATCATTATCAAGATCTTCCCGATCTCCAATAGAATAAGCATCCCACTCTTCGCTATCCATATCTAATTCTGTAATATAAAAAGTTTTCGCTGTGTCATACAGACAATGCGCACTGACTTCTCCATTTACAAATCTGTCCAGCAGTTCATCTGCTGACATCTGCACAAAACCTTCATTTGAATCCCCACTTGTCTCCTCTGTAGAAAACGTAATATCTCCTTCTAACGTGTCATTTTCGACCAGATTACTGTCTTTTATCTCCGATACAGATTTACCACACCCTGAAATTATAGCAAAACCCACAAAAAAAATGACTGATAATTTTTTTCTATTCATGTTGCCGCCTGTCTCTGCTGTTTTCTGTAAAATTCTAAATTAATATCATTTTCTGCTTTTTCATTACAGCGCAAACATTTCCTGACAGATGTTCTTTCCACTCTCTGTCTTAAAAATATTTTGATATGCCTGCAAAGCTGCTTCTTTCGCCAGTCCATCCTCCAGAATATTCACCAGAAAATCAGCCTCCACAAGAATCTGATAATCAATACCATCGATTGCATCATAAGTATGATGATGTGCGATCAGGTATTTCACACGCTCGATCACGTTTTCCTCAAACTGCAGCTCTTTTAACAATTTTTCTGCAATCGCAGGTCCTTCCTTTTCCTGAAGCTTTCCGTTTGAACTGCCGTATTTTTCCTCACACAGATGGATACCAATATCATGCGTCAACGCAGCCGCTTCCAGAATAAATAAAGTGCTTGCATCTACGTGCTCCATCTCCGCGATCAGCTTCGCATAGCTGTGCACCTTGCAGAAATGCTGGATTCGCATTGGATCTCCACTGTATAAACGAATCATTTCATAATGTAATCTGTTGATCATATTGTTTTCTTCCTTTGCTTCTTCCAAATCTTAAATAGCAAGCAGATTCTTAATCGCTTCCATATATATAAGAACTGCCTCTTCCATCTCAGAAACAAGGATAAATTCATCGGCACTGTGAATATGATAATCCATTCCCATTTTTTCCGGTCCAAATGCAATGATATTCTTCAATGATTTTGCATAAGTACCGCCACCGATCACCATTGGTTCATGTTCTGTGTCACCTGTCACATCTACATATGCTTTGTACAGCGCATTTACAAGTGGAGATTCTCTTGGGAAAAATAATGGATCACCAATTTCTCCAATCTCAATCCGTCCATTTTCATCCTCTAACCTTGCCTCACACATTGTACGGACATCTGCTGCTTTCAATGTCACCGGCACACGGATATCGATCGTGCATGAAATGATACCATCTTCTGTTTTGACAATTCCATTGCATAAAGTCAGGGCACCATACTCATCCTCAAATTTCAGTCCTACACCAGCGCCATCACAGGATGTTCCGATATGTTCATTATAAAATTTTACAAAATCATCATCAAATCCGGCTTTTTCCAGACACTCAAAGGTCACACCGGCTGCGTTGACACCAAGCTGCGGCGTACTTGCATGCGCAGGCACACCTTTTGCAAAAATAGTAATCTGTCCATTTTCCTCTGTCACACGATACTGCTGAAGCTTTGTCTCTGCAAGAGAAGCCTCTAATTTTTCTTTCAGTCCCGTCTCTGTCGGAATCACAGTTGTACAGGTATCGCATACAGCATTTGACACAAATCCACCGTTCATGGAAATGATTTGCGTATTTTTTGAATAAGCTATCATAGACATATGACCTTTTTCGCCATGTATACATGGGAAATTGGCATCCGGTGTAAATCCACAGGATAACTCTTCTGCGACCTCGTTGTAATGCTCCATACATTTTGAGCCGGTCTCCTCGTTGCATCCCATGATGAGGCGGACTCTTTTATTCAGTTTTACACCCGAATCCCGGAGAAGTTTCATCGCATAGAGCGCCTCTAAAACAGGTCCCTTATCGTCCGTTGTTCCACGTCCATATACATGATCTCCATCTCTGGTCAGCTTAAATGGATCATAAGTCCAGTCACCGCCTACCGGCACAATGTCTAAATGTCCTGCAATACCAACGATCTCTTCTCCCTCGCCCATCTCTGCATAACCACAATAATGATCCAGATTTACAGTCTTAAATCCTAATTCTTCTGCAATTTTTAATCCTTCTTCCAGTGCCTTCGCCGGACCTGCACCAAATGGTTTTCCCTCTTCCGGTGTACCGAGCTGTGAATCAATTGCAACTAATCTTCCTAAATTTGCTATCATTTCCTCTGATAATGTGTGGATTTGTTCTCTCATGTTCATAATTCTTTATTCCTTTCCTATATATCAAAATTTGTTTCAAACACACCCTCCGGCGTTCTCATTGTGAGCAGTCCAAGGTTAAAGTCATCATCCAGAATTGTGATATGGTATTCAAAAACAACATCTTTCTCAAACTTAGACATTAAAATATACATTCCATTTTCTTTTCCATCAATCTGATCGCAGATGTCATCATATACTGCTTCACCGGAAATTGCTCTCGGATAACCAGATGCTTTGATTTTTTTCTCAATTACTCTATATAATTCGTTCACGTAAGCCTCCCTGTATTTTTCTTCGAACCTGTATTACTTTCGGATATTTCGCTGCAATTTTCTAATAATCTTCTTATTTTAAATTGAAAATATCCATTATCCGTTATATACCTAAATATGCGTTCACTTTTTCCGGTGTATCCAGCCGCAAAGCTATGATGGTTCCATAGATCATATAATCAACCACATCTTTCGTGATTTTCTCCTCAAATCTCGCCTTCATTTGATCCGGATATTGATGCACCAGAAAATGCACCCGGTAATTGTCATCTTTTCTGGAAATAAATGCACTGATATACAATCCATTTATAGCTGCGGTCAAGACCTCATCGTCTGTAATTTTTATATCCAAATGATAAGACTTTGAAACAAGATAAAAATCTTCCCCACGTTTTTCAATCTTCTTATCCGTAATCTCTCCAATGGAAAAATCCTGCACATGATTTGCCGTTGCAAGAAGAAACTGCGTGTCTAACTCTTTTTCATAAACATAATTTAAAATATCTCTCGGTGTATACTGCATGATTCGGTCATCTCCATGTAAGCTTTTGGTATATCTTATAGCATCTGCGTTTTCTCAATGATTTAGATCTTCTTCTGTATAAAATGTACCTGTCATCTGCGCATTGATCTCTGCAATTTCACGTTTTCCATTAATATAATCTGCATAGATATCCCAGAGATCCATGTCGCAGTCCTGTAAACCGTCATCATCTGGAATCCATGCCTTAATCAGCGCAATCCGTTCCTCTTTTGTTGTATCTTTGATCAAATTTGATTTCATATTCTCGTCTGGAGACAATTATTGTGTTATCTCTGCTCCTTTGTTATTATAAAACGATTCATAATCGTTATCTACACTCGCTTCGCTCGGCAGTCTTTATTATACCATAAATCATTTCTGTGTGCGAATCGAATATCGTGCATCCCCACTGAACGTTTTTTTGTAATGGGAACCAAGTTTCCCAGTACATAAAAAAGACTTTCTGTATTTCCGAAAGCCTTTCTGTACACTATATAAACTTTTTTATCCACGGAAATCAATATGCTGTCCGACCTGCAATTCTGCTTCTGTCTGAACATTGTCGCTCTTCATGGAAAACGTATAATCATTGATTTTCTTGATCAGTTCCTCAATCGAACCTGCCGAAATCGTAATGGTATCGTCATCATCTGACGTTTGCTGTGCTTCCTTTAACTTGTCCTGCTTTTCCTTCTTCTCAGCTTTCTTTTCCTCTGCCTTCTTTGCTTCTTTCTTCTCGACTGCTTTTTTCTCGATACGCGCTTTCTGATCCGCAGAAGATTTCTTCAGAACTGCAAAAAATGATGCTGTTCCTCCATCATTAACCTTCATTCCGTAGCCTACAACGTTCTGACTCTGACCGGATGATTCAATCTGGGATTTTAACTGTGATAAGCCGGACGCTGCATTTTTAATAATGCCCTCGTACTGTTTTCTATAATTTTCATCTGTCGCCATCCGCTCGATTTTTTCTTCATCAATCAAAACGACCATTTTGTTTCCATTTGCATAGGATGCTGCATTTGCCTGTGCATTGGCTTTCTGTTCTTTGCTCACCAGAATAAAGTCCATATTAGAATACTTTTTCTTTAATTCCTGATAATACTTTACCCCTTCTTCAGAAAGCTTCGCATTTCCGATGGTCTTACCATAATTTCCGTTTGTCTTGGAAACTTTGGAATTTTCTGTACCTGTCACATTTTCCTTATTTGTTTTTCCAGTTTTGGACTGTGTACTGTAAGTACTGTAAAGATTAGATACAATTGAATCTGTGTTGACTGCCATGTCATTCCCTCCCATATCACGATACGGTTATTGCAAATCCGTTTGCATTTACTTGTTATTTATTATATCGGGCAAATTTCTGAAAAATTGATATAGAAAAAGCAAACCTATCTGTTTGGTTTGGTTTGCTTTTCTTTTGACGCGTTGTAAAAATTATTTTATTCCATAGTATATGGATTGGCAAACATCGCAACACCTTTTGTCAAAGACAAGATATCTTTGTCACCATATACCTTTACCGTTCCATCGTATTTTTCATTTTCTCTAATTTTTTCAATAAACTCTGTGCCGACACCAATTACCAGACCATCTTCATCCAAAAGACAAACTGACAAAGTCGAACCCGTACACGGTGTTCCATCCGAAGCGTAAAAAGAATAATCAACGGACAAATATCCGTCTTCTGGATTTCCAGACACTGAATAATCAGTCTCCCACGGAACGTAAGTTCCGGATGCCTCCATTGTCTGCCCTTCTGTCCATTGCACACGTACATCTGGCATGGTCTGTCCACAGTCTATAACCTCAACTGCTGTGTTACCAGAACCGAGATTAGGTTCATATATATAGATTTCACCAATTTTATTTCCGTCTTCGTCCAATGCAACCGCACTTCCATTAAACCATATGTCTGGATACCTCCTCTGCTGGCAATGCGGTTGGCGAACCAGCATTATTATAGCATTGGAGGTTTTTCTGTAAGCTAAAGCATTTCCAACCACTCGCATAGCAAGTGGTTTATTTGTTTCCAGCATTCCATTTTTCGGAACACGAAAAACTCCATACTAGAAACAGAGCCTTGCCCTAACAAACAATAGAATGCACAGTCATGAATTATAAATTACTCAATGATTGTAGCAACACGTCCAGATCCTACTGTACGTCCACCCTCACGATATCAGACCTGTGTATTATTACAACCAGCTGATGTTTTCCGCTGTGTACGTGTAGTTTTTGAATTTTGTTATTATGGTGTTATCACGCTATCTGTAAGACCAAATATTTGCTATCTCATAATTTTTTATTTTCATAGCTTTTTCAACACATAGTTTTAATTCATCCGTTTCCCCAATTTCGATTGTCTTAACACTTTTATAATATTGATGTAATGCCTCCACACAATTATACAAGCCATCCAAATAATACCGTTCACCTTGATTTGCTAAATTTTCATATATTTCTATGCATTTACTAATAGATACTGCAATATATCTCTGCGCTTCTTCCTTAGCGAAAAAAGGTTGCTTGAGCAATGGTGCCAAATGAATCCATAATGTTTTTGAATACTCTATATCTAAATACTTTATTGAACTAAAAAATTTTTCAAACGATACATTTTGATTGCACTTTTGTTTCATAAATACCAAACATTGTATTCCCGTAAATGCACTCGAATAAAGCTTTTTATTTTTTGTTAATATAATATTCTCAAACATATCGACACCTTCTTCAAGTTTATTTTTCTCGGTCATTTCTAGTATATCAATTGCAATGGTACTAATTTGGCAATCCGATAATGCTATCTTAATTTTTTCAATCAATGGATATATCTCTGTAATCAGCTGACTTTGTATAGCTTCACAATAGATAAGTGCAACAAGTTCTTCAATTACTAGAAACTTATTTTCACATTCATCTTTTTCTCCCATGAAATTATCTTTTAATAGGCTTTTTTCATGGATTATGAAATCATATGAGCGAATCAAAATGGTGTTTGCAAGTTCTTTATTTAAAAGTACCTTACTACATTTTCTCAGGGAAATTTTCGATGTCGAATAAAAAAAACTAAAATAATCTTGGACACTTCCATATGAATTATTTCCCACATGCCCTGTTGGTGTTACACTTTTCACATATTCTGTATTCATCAAATATGTATAATATAATTTTGAAAAATCAACCGATTCTGGATACGGTAGCCTTTCCCAAATAAATGGATAGTATAATTCTGTCGTTGGCAGAGTATTTTTATCATTCTTCCAAAAGGCTGTTACGATATCATCTCGGTATTTTTTTAATGGCTTATTATTCCACAATACTAGTAGGCAAGCTAATCCATTATCTCTTTCAGATATATTTTCACTTGAACTCACACGAAGTACTTTTTCATAAAATTCTTCCACATCTTCTTCATATATTTCAAAAGATACATCGTTAAAATAACTAGCCAGATGATATTGTGCATCAAATTCAGAGAAAATAATATTCTGACAAGCCTTTGCAATATTTCCGTTAAATCTAGTTGAAATTATCTGCAGAATCTTTTTTATATCTCTAATTATAAAAGGATCTTCCTTTTGACTGAATCTACATAATATTTCCAAAAAAGCAATTATATTTGTATCTTCTATGAATACCACTAACCGCGATAATATACTTAAGATGTTCTTCACTGATACAAAATATTGATTTCTATCATAACTATCTTCTGTTGAATACATCTTTATACTTTCAATCAATTTTTCAAAAAGATATCGTTTTTCTGAATCATCTATATTTAAAAGCGTTTTTCGTGTAAAAATCTGATTAATAACTTTTTCTTGATTTGTCCTAACAGCTAATGCCATCTTCCAATAAACATATTTACTAGAATTCATTATCTCGTCATACACACGTGGAAGCAGTCTTGCTTGATCTGAAAATATCGGCAAACACAATTTATCTATTCCAAGGATAAAAACAAACGAATTTTTATAGCAAACAGTTTCTTCTGAATAAAACACTGTAACACTCTTATTGGAATTAAGACTAAACGGCACTATTCTTTCTTCTTTTTTTCTATCTTTTTCAAAAAAGACTTGCTCCAATTTTTCCCTTTGATCAACAATAATCCGTCTTGTATTATATGAATTATCATAATACTTATTGTCAGAATATTCGTCCTTTATTTCCCAATTTCCAATTCTATAACACAAATTTAGATATCCCAAATATGAAGCATATATTTCATCCGACAACTTCATCTGTGCTAATTCCGCGGAGCACTCACTTAATATCTTGTCTGCAATATCATTCTTTGACAATTGTTTATATAACGCTGCCTTTTTTACCTTATACTCAAATGATGGTGTTTCTATTTTCTCAATCAGCACCTTCGCTTTCTCATAATCAAATACTGAAATGTGATTTTTCATTCTTTCAATAAGAAATTCATTTTTATAGTATGGAATTTTATTACAATATATCCCACATCTTTCCATACAAGCGTCATATAACTCTTTTTTACCATCGATTCTATACATTTCTGCCACATACAACAATATTTCACATAATGTTTCTATTTGTAAATTTTTTTCAATTAACACTCCTGTTATTTTTTCTAAGTAATCAGCATTTTCATCTTCTAAAATAACCAGACATTTTCTTAGTATTTTAATAATAGTTGAAATTATCTTCTCCGGTATTTTCTCCTGATTATGAACTAACTTCAATACTACACTAAAATGTTTCAAAAAGTAATCCGCATATTTAGCCCTTTTTTCTTCTGGTAACAAAATATACGGTTCTATCAATTTTTCAACTTTATATGAATAGTTTTTTAATTTTTCGAAATATTCTTCTTTTTCCGCTTCTTTAGGTTGCCAAAATATATCAACGTTCCGGTATGGTCTTTCCAAGTAAATATCTTTTTCACTCTGTCTTTTTTCTAATAAACCAATAAATTCTGAAATCGCTTGATAGTGTCGATTTTCTTCCTGTTGGGATACTAATCCAGAAATATCTACTATGGTAATTCCCTTATTTTCCAACAGCTTTCTCTCTGGTGCGCTGAGTTTTTCATATAAACCAATCAAATAAATCGTAGGACAGCATTCACCCATATTATCTCGTAGCCACCCAAGCCAACTTTGGAAGTTAGGATCATCCCCGGAAAATCCAAGTAGGCATAATCTAGTTTCAAGCATCGCCTGCTGTACAGTATTAACCAATGCTGAATATTTATCTGGGTATGTTCTATAATCTTCATCGCTTATTACATATGGTTTTACTTGAGGAATACTACCATGCAACTTAATTATCCGTGGCTTTATACTTCCTGGCAAATCATTTTGAGAATATATAATTTCATAATTGTTTTCACGATAAATCATATCTACCGTCTGTTCCAAAAGAGTATCATAATTTGTTGTAAAAATATCTGACCAATGTAATTTTAATAGTCTTTTATGCAATTCTCCTGGAACAAACATTTGGTCTGCAATGGACTGTTCTATCAAATTATTAATTTTATTTCTATCAAAATTAGCAATATATTCATCTGCCAGCTTTGTGACATTTTTTCCAGATGTCTTTATAACCCTTTGTTTATGCCATTCTTCTTTTTCTTGTTCTTCTAACGGTTCGGGATATAGTTCTTCGTACATTTTTTTAGCAAGTTCACTCCAATTAGGTGGCTGCATACTTGCCATTCCTTTGCTCTGTGCATTTTTTGAAAATCCAGCTCCAATCATTAACGAAACATCCCCATATTTTCTTGGTTCTTTTAATCGCTGTGCAATATCATTTATATAAGAATAAACAGTCTTATCGTTCATCTAAATACCTCTTTTATGGAAATGATTTTTTCAAATTATATTATTACATCACTGTTACTATTTCCGTATTGAATTTTCAAAGTCGTTTTTCCAATATAATAACTTTCCGCCGAAATTCTTATCATATACCTAGCCATCAATATTATCTACACTCAGCACAACTTGTTATGTATTCTCAATTCGAAAATCCTACAAAACTTTTGCTCCTTGAACATGTATTTCTATTCCTGTAATTTCTTCACATACTCATAAATTCTTTTAAGCATTCTGTCTTTATCGTCTCCTAATTCTCCACGCATTTTATCCCCAAATCCCATATACGTATTGAATCCAAGCATATATACAGCCATTGCCATAGATAATTCACCGTTTTCATCACCATACAATGATGCCACTTTTCTCAATTCATCAATAACGGTATCGTGTGGTACTTCAACACCGCCTTCTTCATTTACAACAGAATTAATTACCTCTGGCAATACCATACACATCTTATAAAATGCATCTTCTTCACCAGTGAGAATTGCATAAAACTGATCCATGCTCACACGCCGAATTAATCTATGCTGTACATTTTTCCCATCAACTTTTGTTGACCATTTAATATTCTGTGATTTCTTTGCAATTGCTTCAACCAACAGACACGCACAATCATCGTCTTCCAGAATCTGACCTTGCATTTTTATATATGTTTTTGCGGAGGATGCAGAATTCATAGTATTGTGTTTGTTCTTCATTTCTACATATATTGTATGTACAATATCTCCATCTGGCATTTGTAATCCATCTGGATTTCTGTAAATAACATCCCAACCTGCCTGTGGGACTTCGCAGCCTTTGAAATAAGAAAAAATATTCTGATGAAAATATCCTATATCATTATTATTAGACTTATCTCTCTGCCGGAAAATTTCATTATTCACAATTTCTTCCCAGCTTGTACGATACACCGATTTATCAAAAATCAGCTTGATTGGATCAATCAGATTACTGTTGAATCGCTTCAAATCATACGATTCTAGCTTTTCTCCATATTTCATAATCGTTGCACGTACATGCTTCTTAAAATCTTCTTCTGATATAAAATCTAAATTCCACGCCATTTATTTTACTCCCTCTAATGATTTATGTATCTCCAATCCAATTTCATATGCTAAGTTGACAGGAACAGCATTTCCAACCTGTTTATACTGAGATTGAACACTTCCACAAAACTGCCATTCATCTGGAAATGTTTGACATCTTGCATTCTCACGTACTGTAAACGGTCTTGCTTCCAATGGATGACATCTTTCTGTTTGCTTCTGAGACGGTGAAGTCAATACCGTCAATGATGGCTCATCCAGACTCATTCTTCTAAGAATTCCTGTTCTTCCACCTTCCATATCCCAGCAACTTTTCATATATGCTTTTGCAATCTCCGGATCAATATCTCTCCAATATCCTCCAGGTGGAACCAATTCAAATATTTTCCTTTTATTTTCTCCATATGGTACTCCTGGTCCTTCTGGACAATTCAATAAAACATCTCTCAAAACAGGCTTGTAATCATGTTCTTTGGGAAATGAGAATGAAACTTTTCCCACTAAATCATTTCTAATTCCAACCGTGATTAATCTCTCTCTTTTCTGCGGCACACCAAAATCCCACGCATTTAAAACTTTTTTCTGAATGGTATATCCCGCCTGTTCAAAAATATTTGTTATCGTTGCATATGTTCTTCCCTTATCATGAGTCAGCAATCCTCGCACGTTTTCAAATAAAAACATCTTTGGCTGCAATTTCTGTAAAAAAGTTGCATAGTGATAAAAAAGTGTTCCTCTCGCATCTTCAAGTCCTAATCTTTTTCCAGCATAGGAAAAGGCCTGACACGGTGCTCCTCCCGATAATAAATCCAGGTCTCCTTTTTTTATGCCAAAATAATCTTCCAAATCCAAACAAGATATATTAGCTATATCATCATGAATAACTCTCCAGTTCGGCCTATTGGTTTTCAAAGATTCTGCAGCATCTTTATCAAACTCTATTAGTCCCAATGGTTCAAATCCAGCTTTTTCTATCCCTAAAGCCAAACCGCCAGCTCCAGCAAACAGTTCTATGGTTGTAAATGCATCACTATCGATTTGTATTGGTTCTTCTTTTTGTATCTCTACAACATCTTCTATCTTGCAATTTAATGTAAAACATATTTTTTCTATTGATTCAAATGAAACTGGCTCATTCTTTCCTAATCGAGCTAACACATTAAAACTTATTCCTGACGCTTCCTTCAATTCTGTACGGTTCATTTTTTTATCTATCAGTAATTTCCATAATTTATCATAACAAATCGCCATTAAAATTCCTCCAAAATCAAAAATAGTACAACTCATATTTTATCATATACCACAATTAGCAACAAGCAATTTTCTCACCATATCGTTAGATTTCCTCTTGTATGTTTCTTAACCCGTTTGCTATTTCTCCTGTTTTTTGATAATATATTCTCAGCAGTTCAGGTAGAAAGAAGGAACCTATATGTCGCGTGATTCCGCTACTGTTTCAAACAATATGCGTAAGATTCACAGTAAAGATACTTCCATAGAACTATTGCTCCGAAAAGCTCTATGGAACAAAGGTTATCGCTATCGCAAAAATTATAAAGCTCTCCCTGGTTCTCCTGACATTGTTCTTACCAAATATAAAATTGCTATTTTTTGCGATAGTGAATTTTTTCACGGAAAGGATTGGGAGATTCTCAAGCTTCGGCTTGAAAAGGGGAAAAATCCAGACTTTTGGATCAAAAAAATCGAGCGAAATCGTAATCGTGATTATGAAAACGATAAAAAACTTCTATTTCTAGGCTATACTGTCCTTCACTTCTGGGGGCAGGACATTTCCCAACATACAGATGAGTGTTTACAAGCCATTGAAGAAGCCATTTGGAATACCAAATTTTCTGATACAGCCACTGATTATGGCATATCCGAAGAATAACCCCGTCCTGTGCAAGAGGCTGTCTGCAACTCCTGCAGACAGCCTCTTTCCTACATAAATATTATAATTTTTATATACTATTTCTTTAGCATTTGCATTAATATTATTCATCCTCCTCACTTACTCCATCTGCTCCTGCATCTTCAATTCTTCTACCACTCTCCAATGTTCAACCATCTTTTTCACAAAAAGAAACCGCAACCCCTGATTACTCAAGGATTGCGGAATATAATCCAAAACCTGCTAAACAATAAAATGCACACTTCGTGAGCATTCTATTGTCATGAATTATAAATTACTCGATGATTGTAGCAACACGTCCTGATCCTACAGTACGTCCACCTTCACGGATAGCGAAAGTAAGACCCTGGCTCATAGCGATTGGGTGGATCAGTTCGATTGTCATTTCGATGTTATCTCCAGGCATACACATTTCTGTTCCTTCTGGAAGGTTGCAAACACCTGTTACGTCTGTTGTTCTGAAGTAGAACTGTGGACGATAGTTGTTGAAGAATGGAGTATGACGTCCACCCTCGTCCTTTGTAAGAACGTAAACCTGAGCTGTGAACTTACGGTGACATGTTACTGTACCAGGCTTAGCAAGAACCTGTCCACGAACGATCTGGTCACGGTTAATACCACGGAGAAGTGCTCCGATGTTATCACCAGCCTGAGCCTCGTCTAACTGCTTACGGAACATCTCGATTCCAGTAACAACAGTCTTCTGAACGTCCTCTTTAACACCAAGAATCTCTAACTCGTCGTTGAGGTGAAGTGTACCACGCTCTACTCTACCAGTTGCAACAGTACCACGACCTGTGATTGTGAATACGTCCTCTACTGGCATAAGGAATGGCTTATCTGTATCACGCTGTGGATCTGGGATATAAGAATCAACAGTATCCATAAGCTCCATGATCTTGTCTCCCCAAGGTCCCATTGGATCCTCAAGAGCCTTAAGAGCTGATCCCTGGATGATTGGGCAATCATTGAATCCATACTCCTCAAGCTGCTCTGTAACTTCCATCTCTACGAGCTCGATAAGCTCTGGGTCGTCAACCATATCACACTTGTTAAGGAATACGATGATGTAAGGAACACCTACCTGACGAGAAAGGAGGATGTGCTCCTTTGTCTGAGCCATAACACCATCAGTAGCAGCAACAACGAGGATAGCACCATCCATCTGAGCTGCACCAGTGATCATGTTCTTTACGTAGTCAGCATGTCCAGGACAGTCAACGTGTGCGTAATGTCTCTTTTCTGTCTCATACTCAACGTGAGCTGTAGAAATTGTGATTCCACGCTCTCTCTCCTCTGGAGCCTTATCAATGTTAGCGAAATCTGTAGCTGTGTTACCAGCGACACGAGCTGCTAATACTGCTGTAATAGCTGCTGTTAAAGTTGTTTTACCATGATCTACGTGACCGATGGTACCAATATTACAATGTGGTTTTGTTCTTTCAAATTTAGCCTTTGCCATTTTGAAACGTCCTCCTTAAACTTTTATGCCCCATGGGCTATTTTTATAATCTACCGACTGCTTTGATTATACGAAATAATCAAAGTTTTTTCAAGTAAATTTTATGGCAAATCCCCCTTTTTCAAGGGGAAATGCCTTTATTTTTGATTTTTATACCATATATAGTATATATTTCATCATTTGTACTATAAATTGTTTGCTAATTTGCAATTATTTTGCGTGGTTAGCAAGAACCTTGTCCTGTACATTCTTTGGAACCGGCTCATATCTGTCGAAGAACATTGAGTAGTTACCACGTCCCTGTGTCTTAGAACGAAGGTCTGTAGAGTAACCGAACATCTCTGCAAGTGGTACATATGCATGTACAATCTTTCCACCGCCGAGATCGTCCATACCCTCGATACGTCCACGACGAGAGTTAACATCACCGATAACGTCTCCCATGTACTCCTCAGGCATTGTAACCTCTACCTTCATGATAGGCTCAAGTAATACAGGTGCAGCCTTTGCCATAGCCTCTTTGAAACACATAGATCCGGCAATGTGGAATGCCATCTCTGATGAATCGACCTCATGGTAAGATCCATCGTATACTGTTGCATGGATACCAACTACTGGGAATCCACCAAGAGAGCCGGCCTTTGTAGCCTCCTCGATACCTTCGCCGATTGATGGGATGTACTCCTTTGGAATAGCACCACCGACAACCTCTGAATCGAACTTGAAAAGTTCTTCTCCATTGGCATCCATTGGCTCGAAGCGAACCTTACAGTGTCCGTACTGTCCACGTCCACCTGACTGCTTAGCATATTTGTATTCCTGATCAACAGCCTTTGTAAATGTCTCCTTGTAAGCAACCTGAGGTGCACCAACGTTTGCCTCAACCTTGAACTCACGGAGAAGACGGTCAACGATGATCTCAAGGTGAAGCTCACCCATACCAGCGATGATTGTCTGACCTGTTTCCTGATCAGTATGAGCACGGAATGTAGGATCCTCCTCTGCAAGCTTTGCAAGAGCCTCACCTAACTTACCCTGTCCAGCTTTTGTCTTTGGCTCGATAGCGAGCTCGATAACTGGCTCTGGGAACTCCATAGACTCAAGGATAACCGGATGCTGCTCATCACAGATTGTATCACCTGTTGTTGTGAATTTAAATCCAACAGCAGCAGCGATATCACCTGAGTAAACCTCATCCAATTCCTGTCTCTTATTTGCATGCATCTGAAGAATACGTCCGATACGCTCTTTCTTATCCTTTGTTGCATTTAATACATAAGAACCTGCCTTACATTTTCCTGAGTAAACACGGAAGAATGCAAGCTTTCCTACGAATGGATCTGCCATGATCTTGAATGCAAGTGCTGAGAATGGCTCATCATCTGATGAATGTCTCTCAATCTCATTTCCCTCAAGATCTGTTCCCTTGATTGAAGGGATATCTGTAGGAGCTGGCATATACTCAACAATAGCGTCAAGTAACTTCTGTACACCCTTGTTACGGTATGCAGAACCACAACATACAGGTACTGCTGTACACTCACATGTTGCTTTACGAAGAACCTTCTTCATATCCTCTACAGATGGCTCCTCACCCTCAAGATACTGCATCATGAGATCGTCATCTAACTCACAGATTTTCTCAATAAGCTCTGTACGGTACTCTGCAGCCTGATCAGCCATATCTCCAAGATCATCAGTAACTGTGATATCGTCACCCTTCTCATCATTGTAGATATATGCCTTCATCTCGAAAAGGTCGATGATTCCTTTGAAATCGTCCTCTTTACCGATTGGTAACTGAAGTACGATAGCATTTTTTCCTAATCTTGTACGGATCTGGTCAACAGCTCCGTAGAAGTTTGCACCTAAGATATCCATCTTATTGATGAATGCCATACGAGGTACATTGTATGTGTCAGCCTGACGCCAAACGTTCTCTGACTGAGGCTCAACACCACCCTTTGCACAGAACACACCAACTGCGCCATCAAGTACACGGAGTGAACGCTCAACTTCTACTGTGAAGTCAACGTGGCCCGGTGTGTCGATGATGTTGATACGATGCTCAAGTGCTCCTGGCTTTGGTTTAGTGAACTCTTCAAGTGTCCAGTGACATGTTGTAGCGGCAGAAGTAATTGTAATACCTCTTTCCTGCTCCTGCTCCATCCAGTCCATGGTAGCAGTACCTTCATGAGTATCACCGATTTTATAGTTAATACCAGTATAATAAAGAATACGCTCTGTCAGTGTTGTTTTACCAGCATCGATATGAGCCATGATTCCAATATTTCTGGTTCTCTCAAGTGGATATTCTCTTCCAGCCAAGGTTTTTTCCTCCTATATTTAGTGTCCTATGCACAACCGGACTCTGTTACAAATCCGGTCCGCTGCATGAATCAAAAGCAAAGCTGTAAGCTTCTTACAGAAACTAGAATCTGTAATGTGCGAATGCCTTGTTTGCCTCTGCCATCTTGTGCATATCTTCTTTTCTCTTAACAGATGCGCCTGTGTTGTTAGCTGCATCCATGATCTCGTTAGCTAATCTCTCAGCCTGAGTTTTCTCTCCTCTGGCACGTGAGAATGCTGTTAACCAACGAAGGCCTAAAGCCTGACGACGATCAGGGCGAACCTCGATTGGTACCTGATATGTGGCACCACCGATACGTCTTGCTTTTACTTCGAGAGCTGGCATCACATTGTTCATAGCCTCTTCGAATACTTCAAGAGCTGGTCTTCCTGTCTTCTCTTCTACTGTAGCAAATGCTCCGTATACAATCTTCTGAGCTACGCCTTTCTTACCGTCTAACATAATGCTGTTAACAAGCTTTGTAACTACTTTGCTGTTGTACATTGGATCTGCTAATACGTCTCTTTTCTGAGTATGTCCTTTACGTGGCACGTTACTTCCCTCCTTAATCATGATATTTGTGGATTAATTCATCGGTACTCACATGTGTCTCTCTAATGTGTTCGTGCGGAATTGTATTCATAAAGTGAAATCCTGCATCTGCAGGTCTAATCCCAACACTAACCTACTTTAGTTCTGTTTGTGATACACAATGTTGCTAAATTATTTAGCAGCTTTTGGTCTCTTTGCGCCGTACTTAGAGCGGGCCTGTTTTCTGTTTGCAACACCTGCAGTATCTAATGTACCACGGATGATATGGTAACGTGTACCTGGTAAATCCTTAACACGGCCACCACGAATCAGAACAACGCTATGCTCCTGTAAGTTGTGTCCCTCACCAGGAATGTATGAAGTTACTTCGATTCCGTTTGAAAGACGAACTCTGGCGATCTTTCTAAGAGCTGAGTTAGGCTTCTTAGGAGTAGCTGTCTTAACAGCTGTACATACACCACGCTTCTGTGGAGAAGAAGTGTTGATTGGCTTCTTCTGGAGAGAGTTAAAGCTTCTCTGAAGAGCTGGTGCTGTAGACTTCTTTACAGATGTCTGACGTCCTTTTCTTACTAACTGGTTAAATGTTGGCATTATTTTCACCTCCTGTTTTATTTTAAGCAGTGCAATCTTATGCACGCTAAAATATTATACAAATCCTTGTCTGTTTTGTCAAGGCCAATTTTGTTTTCAATATAATACAAGAAAGAAGTCCGGTTTCCCGGACTTCTTTGTTTTTGGTTTGTAACAGCTTCTGCAGCTTAAGTACAAACATCAGTAATTATTCTTCATCAACTGATTCAGCATCTGTATCAATGACTCCGACTGCCTCTTCCTCTGCGAAATCCGCAAAATCATCATCATCAAAATCAAGTGTATCGTCATCGTTTACATCGCTGTCAAGCTTGATATTACGATAAATCTTCATACCTGTTCCTGCCGGGATGAGCTTACCGATGATTACGTTTTCCTTCATACCGATAAGCGGATCAACCTTGCCCTTGATTGCTGCCTCAGTAAGAACCTTTGTGGTCTCCTGGAATGAAGCTGCTGACAGGAATGAGTTGGTTGCAAGAGATGCCTTTGTGATTCCAAGTAATACCTGTGAGCCAACTGCAAGCTCCTTGCCCTCTTCCTCAAGCTTCTCGTTGAGCTCTAAGAAGTCAAGGGCATCAACCATGCTGCCCGGAAGTAAATCTGAATCTCCCGGCTCCTCTACACGGATCTTCTGTAAGCACTGACGAACTATAACCTCAACATGCTTATCGTTAATCTCAACACCCTGTAAACGGTAAACACGCTGTACCTCACGGAGCATGTAATCCTGAACCGCACGAACGCCCTTAATCTTGAGGATATCGTGTGGATTTACAGAACCCTCTGTAAGCTCGTCGCCGGCCTCAAGCTCCTGTCCGTCTACAACCTTGATACGTGAGCCGTAAGGAATGAGGTAAGCCTTTGTCTCACCTGTCTCGTTGTTTGTAACGATAACCTCACGCTTCTTCTTTGTATCCTTGATTGTGGCAGTTCCGCCGAACTCTGTGATAATAGCGAGTCCCTTAGGCTTACGTGCCTCGAAAATCTCCTCTACTCGAGGAAGACCCTGTGTGATATCTCCACCGGCAACACCACCTGTATGGAAGGTTCTCATGGTAAGCTGTGTACCAGGCTCACCGATTGACTGTGCTGCGATGATACCGATTGCTTCACCAACCTGTACTGCCTGACCTGTTGCAAGGTTTGAACCGTAACACTTAGCACATACTCCCATGTGTGAACGGCAGGTAAGCACTGTACGGATCTTAACCTGTGTGATTGGATTACCGTTCTCATCAACACCCTCTGCCATAACCTTTGCTGCACGCTTTGGTGTAATCATATGGTTGGCCTTAACGATTACATTGCCATCCTTATCGCAGATTGTGTTGCAAGAGAAACGACCTGTAATTCTCTCCTGAAGGCTCTCGATTTCCTCTCGACCCTCCATGAATGCCTTTACAACCATTCCCGGAATCTCACGTCCTGTGCCTGCACAGCAGTCTGTCTCACGAACGATCATATGCTGTGAAACATCTACGAGACGTCTTGTAATTTATCCTTAAGCATCTGACGCACAAGACTAAATGGCAATACAAACGCAAATGCAGCTATCATGGTACGCATAAGATTGTATGTAATCTCTACCTTTGTTCCTGTAAGTTTCGTAAGAAACACCGCAAAATATTGACCACCATAATAGTAGTTAAAAGCTTTGCCAGCATACCACATATCTTCTGACGGAAGTGTTGTGCTACGCATCATAGACTTCATAAAACCAAAATCCATATATTTTTCAGTTCCATGAGCTGCCGGATGAAATCCTGCCATATATGTCCACAAAAGAAATACAACAAAGAAAATCACTTCTTCCCAATAAACAAGTTCCATATGTTTCCACGGAAAAACCTTTCTTTGTTTTCCATATATTCCATAAGCAATACTGCTCCCCCCACATAAGGTAGTAATTACGATAGAACTCAATGTGGTAAAGTGAACCACTTTTATAGAAGTCAAAATCCATACTCCATATCCGCATATCACTATTGCTATAACCTTTGAATACATCCATCCATTATCATCAAAACCTTTGAATATCTGAGCCGTTATCGGCATAAATACCAATCCAAGAATCCATAAAATTTCCCACCATATCATGAATGTAAAGAAATCGGATCCTAACAGCCAAAAAGCAACTCCTATCAATAGCCCTGCTGCCAGTAATTTAAATTTATTTAC
>OGHV01000471.1_pt1 | contig 28829 bp, 20 predicted proteins | sample 1571551 | NCBI WGS metagenome assembly OGHV01 (sample SAMEA2581960, study PRJEB24529) | metagenome | biome: Human gut stool | place: China | collected 2011 | reverse complement strand
TCATTATATATTTTATAAGAACCTATACCTGTAAAATATGCAGCCATTCCTTTGGGGCTTTTAATGTTTTCCCTGCAAAAATCCTGAAATCTGCTGTTTTTTAACTCCCCATAATTTCTATATTCCATTCCCAAATCTGAAGCTGCTATTTGAGCTTTGTCCTTCATTTTGTACAAAATATAAGTTCTAATAATAACAGACTTAGCTTTCAAAAGCTCCTCCGGCTCACTTTCATCCATCTGTGCCATAAGAACGTAAGATATGAAATTCTCCATATCCATTTCAAAGCTGTAGTTTTTATTACCCACTAATATTGTTTTCCCTGAGGGCTTAGCCTTAGATATTTTGTTTCCGTTTACAAGAACACATACACTACCTATAACTAACGGGAAAAAAATCGAAAATAATATTAGCATAATAAACTTTTTTCTATCTGTCATTTGGTTATTCCTAAAAATCCCTTATACTAACTTATTTTTCAAAAATCATTTATATGATTGTAGTGCATACAAAAACCCCAAAAAACCAGACATTACATTCTAACTTTTTGGGGTTTCATTTTAATTATATTTGATTATATCTATTGTGACACTTTCACAATTTTCTGTAATCTATACGTCCATTTTAACTTTTACTTTTTCAAGATGCCAAATATCCTGTACGTATTCTTCGATTGTTCTGTCAGATGTAAACTTACCAACATTAGCTACATTTAACATAGCTGACTTAGCCCAGCCTTCTTGGTTTCTGTAAGCTTCTTCAACTCTCTTCTGAGCTGCTGCATATGACTTGAAATCTTTAAGAATAAAGTATCTGTCAGCAACATCTGTTTCCTGAGTGTTAAGTAATGAGTTGTAAATTGGTCTGAATCTTTCAGGATCATCTGGAGAATAGAATCCGTTAATCAACTGCATAAGAACTTTTCTAATGTCCATATCTGAGTTGAAAATATCCATTGGATTATATCCACCATTGTTTTCGTAGTTAATAACTTCATCTGAAGATAAACCAAAGATAAATGCATTTTCTTCGCCAACTTCATCAACTATTTCTACGTTAGCACCATCCATTGTTCCAAGTGTTAAAGCACCATTTAACATAAACTTCATATTACCTGTGCCTGAAGCTTCTTTTGATGCTGTTGAAATCTGTTCTGAAACATCTGCTGCCGCAAAAATAATTTCAGCATTTGATACACGGTAGTTTTCAATAAATACAACTTTAATCTTTCCATTAATTGATTCATCATTGTTAATTACATCAGCAACGCTATTGATTAACTTGATTGTAAGCTTAGCAATCTTGTAACCTGCTGCTGCTTTTGCACCAAAGATAAATGTTCTTGGATAAAATTCCATTTCAGGATGTTCCTTAATCTGGTTGTATAAATACATTACATGTAAAATATTTAATAACTGACGCTTATATTCATGAAGTCTCTTAACCTGAACATCAAAAATAGAACGTGGGTCTACATCAATACCATTATGTTCTTTAATGTATTTTGCAAGACGTACTTTGTTCTGATATTTAATATTCATAAATTCATCCTGAGCTTTCTTGTCATCTGCGTATACTTCTATTCCCTTAATCTTTGGAAGGTCTGTAATCCAGTCATCTCCAACCTTTCCTGTAACCCATTCTGAAAGAAGTGGATTAGCATGGAGAAGGAATCTTCTCTGTGTAATACCGTTAGTCTTATTGTTAAACTTCTCCGGCATCATTTCATAGAAATCTTTTAATTCCTGATGTTTTAAAATTTCTGTATGAAGTTTTGCTACACCGTTAACTGAGAAACCTGCACAAATTGCAAGATGAGCCATCTTAACCTGACCATCATAGATAATTGCCATCTTAGCAACTTTATCATGATTTCCAGGGTATTTGTTTTCGATTTCAATGCAAAATCTTCTGTTGATTTCTTCAATAATCTGGTAACATCTTGGAAGTAATCTTGAGAATAATTCAATTGGCCATTTTTCAAGAGCTTCGCTCATGATTGTATGGTTAGTGTATGCGCATGCATGTGTTGTAATATCCCAAGCTTCATCCCATTCTAAGTTATATTCATCCATTAATAATCTCATAAGTTCTGCAACTGTAAGTGTCGGATGAGTATCGTTCATCTGGAATACTACCTTTTCAGGTAATTTTCTAATATCATCATGATTCTTTAAGTATTTCTTAATTGCTGTCTGTAAACTTGCTGAAACAAAGAAATACTGCTGTTTTAATCTTAATTCCTTACCTGCATAATGATTGTCATTAGGATAAAGAACTTCTGTAATAGTCTTTGCAAGGTTCTCCTGTTCAACTGCAGCCATATATGAACCCTTGTCAAATTCATCAAGATTAAAGTGTACTACAGGTTCAGCGTCCCAAATTCTTAATGTATTAACTACGTTGTTTCCGTAACCAACGATTGGCATATCATATGGAATAGCATTAACTGACTGGTAGCCTTCCTGAATAAAATAATTACGTCCGTCTCTGTTTTCTACTCTTACATATCCTCCAAACTTAACTTCACAAGCATATTCTTCACGCTTGATTTCTAATGGATTAGCATGTCTTAACCAGTCTTCAGGTATTTCTTTCTGATATCCGTTTTCAATCTTCTGCTGGAACATACCGTATTTGTATCTGATACCACATCCATAAGCAGGATAGTTAAGTGTTGACAAACTATCTAAGAAACATGCTGCCAATCTACCAAGACCACCATTACCTAAAGCTGCATCAGGTTCCTGATCTTCGATTACATTAAGATCAAGTCCTAATTCTTCAATAGCTTCCTTGATTTCATCTCTGCTTGAAAGATTGATAATCATATTTCCAAGAGCACGGCCCATAAGAAATTCCATTGATAAATAGTATACAATCTTAGCATCCTTCTCATCATATGCTTTCTGAGTTGCTATCCACTGATCGATTACAATATCCTTTACTGCATAAGCAACACATACAAACTTATGTCTGTCACTTATTTCATCAAGGCTTTTTCTGTAAAGCATTTTAGCCTGTTCTTTCACACGCTTCTTGAATTCTGCCTTGAATTCTTCATGCTTTTCCATAGCTTCGTTCTTAGCCATATTAAATCTCCTTTTTTATGCGATTAGAGAGAAACAATGACAGGCATTGTTTCTCTCTTTTTAATAAATTTTATAGCCAAATATTTCAAGTCAAATTCTAAAGAGCTTTTTCTACGCCAAAAGTTACCTTTTCGCCGTTAATATTCCACTCTTTTTCATACCCGTTTATTTTACCAAATATGACATTATCTGCCAACACTTCAGACTTAATTTCGTCAAGATTGTTCTCAATTATAGCTCTTATTGTATCGTTTTTATCTACATTTACCACAATTTTGTCCATTACCTGGAAATCAGCTTCTTTTCTCATTGTCTGAATCTTACTGATTATTTCTCTAACAAATCCTTCTTCAATAAGTTCATCTGAAAGTTTTGTATCAAGTACTACAGTAATATTATTATCGCTTTCTGATACATATCCCTCAACCTGAGCCATATCAATAAGTAAATCTTCTTTTTCAAGAACTACTTCGTTGCCGTCAAAATCGAATGTTAAAGGTTCTCCGGCATTAATCTTATCCATAGCCGCATTTCCGTCTAATGATGATAATGCTTCTTTAATCTTGCCTAAGAATTTACCATATTTAGGTCCAACTGTTCTAAGCTGTGGCTTAAATGAATATGAAGTAAATGCTCTTACATCATCTGTAAACTCAACTTCCTTAACATTTAATTCTTCTTCAATGATTTCTTTGTAGAAATCAGATAATTCAAATTCTGCCTTAACGAACATCTTTCCAATTGGCTGTCTATTCTTAATTGCAGATGCATTTCTACATGCACGACCAAGTACTACAATATCAAGTACTCTTTCCATGTTTTCTTCCAATTCTTTGTCAATGTAAGATTCATTAACTTCTGGGAAGTCACATAAATGAATACTTTCAGGTGCTGTTTCATCTACGCTTCTTACGATATTCTGATAAATATCTTCTGTCATAAATGGAATCATTGGTGCAGCAGCCTTTGATACTGTAACAAGTGCTTTATATAATGTCATGTAAGCATTAATCTTATCCTGTGGCATGTCTTTTGCCCAGAAACGTTCTCTTGAACGTCTTACATACCAGTTACTCATATCATCTACAAAATCATCTAATGCTCTTGCAGCTTCAGGGATTCTGTAGTTACCAAGGTTTTCATCTACTGCCTTAACCATAGAGTTAAGTTTTGATAATAACCATTTATCCATAACACTTAATTTATCATAATCAAGTGTGTATTTTGTTGGGTCAAACTGATCAATTTCAGCATATAAGACATAGAACGCATATGTGTTCCAAAGTGTTCCCATAAACTTACGCTGTCCTTCCTGGACTGCTTTACCATGGAAACGGTTTGGAAGCCATGGAGCTGAGTTAGTGTAGAAATACCATCTGATGGCATCGGCACCGTACTGTCCTAATGCTTCAAAAGGATCTACTGCGTTACCCTTTGACTTACTCATCTTCTGTCCATCTGCATCCTGAACGTGACCAAGTACGATAACATTTTCATAAGGTGCTTTATTGAAAAGAAGTGTTGATATTGCAAGAAGTGAGTAGAACCAGCCTCTTGTCTGGTCAACGGCTTCTGAAATGAACTTAGCAGGGAACTGCTGTTCAAACACTTCCTTATTCTCAAATGGATAGTGGTGCTGTGCAAATGGCATTGAACCTGAGTCAAACCAGCAGTCGATAACTTCTGGAACTCTCTTCATCTTGCCCTTACATTTAGGACAAGTACAAGTAACAGCATCAATATATGGTCTGTGAAGCTCGATATCATCTGGACAGTTATCAGCATGTTCCTTTAACTCTGCCTTGCTTCCGATAGATAACATTTCTCCACAATCATCACATACCCAGATATTAAGAGGAGTACCCCAGTATCTGTTACGTGAAATTCCCCAGTCCTGAACATTTTCAAGCCATGCACCAAAACGTCCAGTTCCGATTGTTTCTGGTATCCAGTTGATTGTCTTATTATTAGCTATTAAGTTAGCCTTAACTTCTGGGTCACTCATCTTAATAAACCATGATTCTCTTGCATAGTAGATAAGTGGTGTATCACATCTCCAGCAGAATGGATAATCATGCTCGAACTTAGGAGCATCGAATAACTTGCCCTCTTTATCAAGGTCTTTAAGTACTTCTGGGTCTGCCTTCTTAACGAAAAGTCCTGCATATGGTGTTTCCTTTGTAAGTTCACCCTTTCCGTCAACAAACTGTACGAATGGAAGGTCATACTTACGTCCAACCTTGGCATCATCTTCACCAAATGCTGGTGCAATATGAACGATACCAGTACCATCTGACATAGTTACATAGTCATCACATGTAACAAAATGTCCCTTCTTGTGCTGCTTAGCTGCAACATCTGCCGCACACTGATATAATGGCTCATATTCTTTATATTCAAGGTCTTTACCCTTGTAAGTTTCTAATACTTCGTAGTCAACGCCAGCGCCGCTTCCAGCTTCCTTACCTTCTTCGATAACATTTCCGCCTACTGTCTGACCTGCCTTAACTGCGAGTCCACCAAGTACCTTATCAAGAAGTGCTTCTGCCATATAGTAAGTATAGCCGTCTGCTGCCTTAACTTTAACGTATGTTTCTTCTGGGTTCACGCAGAGTGCCACGTTAGATGGAAGTGTCCAAGGTGTTGTTGTCCATGCAAGGAAATATGCATCTTCGCCTACACACTTAAAACGTACTACTGCTGAACGCTCTTTAACAGCCTTATAGCCCTGTGCTACTTCGTGTGATGAAAGTGGTGTTCCACAACGTGGGCAGTAAGGAACAATCTTAAAGCCCTTGTATAAAAGACCCTTATCCCATATCTGCTTTAAAGCCCACCATTCAGACTCGATGAAGTTATCATCATATGTGATGTATGGGTTATCCATATCAGCCCAGAAACCAACTGTAGATGAGAAATCCTCCCACATACCCTTGTATTTCCATACGCTTTCCTTACATTTCTTGATAAATGGCTCAAGACCATACTCTTCAATCTGTTCCTTGCCGTCAAGACCTAATTCCTTCTCAAGCTCAAGCTCAACTGGAAGTCCGTGTGTATCCCATCCGGCCTTACGTGGAACCATATAACCCTTCATTGTTCTATATCTTGGAATCATATCCTTTATAACTCTTGTAAGAACATGTCCGATATGTGGCTTACCATTAGCTGTAGGAGGTCCATCATAAAATGTATATGTCTCCCCCTTCTTGCGGTTATCAATACTCTTCTGGAATATATCATTATCCTTCCAGAACTTTTCAACCTGTTTTTCTCTGTCTACGAAATTCATATCTGATGAAACTTTCTCGTATACCATTGTGTTACTCCTTTCAAATCATTTACTTAATCGTAACGATGTCAGCTTGCTTTATTGGTGCTGTAACAAATGTCGTTACATATGCAAAAAAGCCCCTGCCGTAATACGACAGGGGCTGAATCAACTTAACCTATATCAATTACGACATACCATCATATGCGTCCCTTGTAACGGTAGGATTACCGTCCTTACTTACTTTTCGTAATATAATACTATCCTTAATGTTACCCATAATATTATACTGCAAAGTTCTGCAAGGATGCTTGGAAGTGATATTCAACTATGCTCTACTCACACCGGCTTCCACCATCCCGGCTCGCTATCGCTTTCTTTCATAATCTACTGTCTTCGTCATCGCAGATAATGTGATTGTATATAATTGATCTTAAAATGTCAATAATTAAGCTGTATTATTTATTATAATTTATCACAAAATTTCCTGTTATTGTGCTACATGTATTGCTTTAGCCCTGCTATGCCCGTCCTTTTCTGCGTTCAACACCTTTTTCTTTATAATATTGTGCTTTATCAGCATACATCAGCTCCTCAGACTCACGTAATATTTCGCCAAAGCCTGCTATTACGTTCTCCCTCCAGATAACACCGGCTGCCATATTCACAGAACGCTCTTTCATTAGTTCTTTTAACTCTGTTATACGCTTTATTAATGTATTCTCATCTATCTGTGTACAGATTACAAGGAACTCATCTCCACCTATACGGAACACCTTATCTTCTCCAAACACATCCGTAAGACATCCACACGCATTAAGAATAAGTCTGTCGCCTGCATCATGTCCCATTGTATCGTTCACATATTTCAGTCCTGTAACATCACAGTAAACAACACCTATGCTCTGTTTTTCATCTATACTCTCTACACATGCACTCATTGCAAAGCGGTTTCCTATATTGGTCAGTGCGTCCTTATAGCTCATATCCTCAAGCTTTCTCATCATATTCCTGCGCTTTATACACGATATAATAAAAGCTCCCATAATCTCAAGTATACTTAAGGCATATTTAAGTGTAAGCAGTGGCGGATTGCCTATTCCCATAAATGCAACAACATTTCCTTCGTTATATATAGGAATTGCAATTATTGAATGAATACCCTGTCTTTTTAAATTATCATATTGCAGGGAATCACTATCCTTTATTTCTTCAATATCCTGAATTACTATGTTTCCGCCTTTTTCAAAGCACTTATACCAGTTAGCACATACCTCTGGACGCAGATTCTGAAGATTATCCTTCTCTGACCTTATTCCATCTGCTGTCCACTCATATGTATTATCATCTCTGCCATATATATTTTTTTCAAATATATAGGTTCTTTCTCCATTAAGTGCTTTACCTATATACCCAAGAAGTGTGTTAATCGTTTCATCAGGTGTATCTGCTGCAAGTGCCTCTCTTAAGCCCTCATTGACAAGTGCCTCAGTTTCTCTGTACTTTTGGATAAGCTTATCCTGTGCAAACTCTTCACTTATATCTATGCCTATTTCCAGCCTGTACTTTCTGTTCCCTTCGCCCTCTATCAGTGTATCCTTTATTATCATATATTTATCTAATACAGGATTATAATAACGCCATTCATCAAAGGCTCCGGGTAAAAGCCTGCTGTTGTTGCACATTCCACATTTAACAGAAGCTTTTTGTAATACCTCATAGCACTTCAGGCCTTTTATATCCTCTATTGATTCCAAGCCATACGCTTCCAATGCTTTATGATTCATATATACAATCTCATTGGTTTCTATATCTGTTGCATATACATATTCATTCAGATTTATAAAAAAATCCCCTATTTCTTTTATATTTTTCATACGCATGTCTCCCTTTATTATTGAACTTGTAGTATTCCCCATTCATTAAACGAATCAGCATATTCTGTATATAATTCCTTTGTAACAGCCCCTTTTTCTTCTGCATTTTATATCACTTTGATATTTTTTTGTCAATATACAGTGGGATATTTTTATTAATTTTTCCAGCCTATGCATATTATACCACAATATTTGCACAGCTTTTCAGCGCACATACAAAGTTCCGTAAGGAACTTTTAAGATGAGCACTATTGTGTTCGTTATACCACAAGCGAAGCTTTTATCTCAATAATGAAATCATTCCCCTGTATTCTTGCACTTATATCTCCATTCATACGCTCCACAAGCTCTTTTGCAATAGATAAACCCAATCCGGTTGAGGCTCTGCCTCTTGCCACATCCGCTTTATAAAAACGCTCAAACACATGGCTTAAGTCAATATTTTCAGGATGTTCTGTATAATTGCTGATTTTAAGCAAGGCGTGATTATCCTTTCTGGTAAGCTCGATACTTATATTCTTTTCCCCATGATCAAGACCATTTTTTATGACATTCTGTATAACTCTTCTTAAGCCCTGCTTATTACCTGATATATACAGCATTTCCTCAGTAATACTAATCTCCGGGAAGATACCCTGCTTCTTCCATTCATCATAATAAGAAAATACAGCTTCTTTTAATATTCTGTTTATACAACATTCTGTAAGCTCCAGCTTATATGAATCATTTTTCAGCTTTGTGAATGTAAAAAGCTCCTCCAGCATTTCATTGAGACTGTTAAGCCTTTCTCTAATTATATCAAGATATCTCCTCTGGTCATCTGTATTGTCACATTCCTCTATAAGCTGGAAATATCCATCGAGCGATGTAAGCGGTGTCCTTATATCGTGTGAAAGATTAGTATATGTGTCTGCTATCAGCTCTTCTTTTTTTCTGTACTCGCTTCTTTCTTTTTTACGCAGGTCAAGCAGCTCATTCAATTTATCTGAAAGCTCACCTATTCCCCCTATATCTATTTCACGTTGAATCAGCTTGTTGCTATCGTGTTCCATAAGAAACGACAACTGGCGGCAGATGTCCTTAATCTGCCGCTGGTATTTCCACATAATAAATGCCTGTATAATAATTATTACTGCTAATATTCCAATAATAATCCTCATTCTCTAAATATCCCTTTTCTGAAAAATATAACTGCTTAATGACAGCATTATAATAATAAATGTGGCTGCCACACACATTGAACTAATAATATCCTCCCTGCCTGCATTCATAGGAAGCATTGCCATCCTTCCAGTTACTGTATACTTATATATATTGAAGTTATGAAGTCCCACTCTATTGCCCACATAATCTATAAGGGCATACACAATACTCATTATATTCATAGTAAGACATACCGCTAATGTCATGCTTATGACATTGTTCTTAATTATAACTGCTATCGCCATACATATTAACACAAATGCATAATGAAGCATAAATTCTGTTAAGAAATAAGGTATAATCTCTTTCCAGTCACCCCACACCACACATTTAAACGCAAGCATATTCGCTGCTGCCTGAAATACAAATATCCCTGCAAATGTGATTGCTGTAAATAAGGCAAGTGCAACTGCCCTTGATGCAATAAGCATTCCTCTTTGTGACACCTGTCCTCCAATATTCTTAATATAACCGCTCTTAATATCTGCTGTTGCAAACATAACCGCAAATATTACAAGAAAAAGTGCATAAAACTTTCCCTGTGCATTAGAAAAGAAAACATCCATTACCGTAACCTTCTTTCCAGGCTCCGTAGGTAATTCTACACTCATACCCAGATTGACATTATCTGTATTCTGCTGCGAAAGCTGTTCCTTGTTGCTGTCAGCTGCCTGTTGTTGCTCTATGTCCTGTGCATTTACCACATCGGCTGCCTGCATATCAATATCTGCCTGACTTTCTACTGCCTGCTGTTTCTCCCATTCCTTATTAGCTGCATCATAATCTATTTTTGAAAGAAATGAGGTAAGCAGTGCTGATGCCAGCAATATAATCCATATTACATACATACTCTTTGTACGAAACATTCTGTATACATCCATCTTTATCATATTAAGCACGATTGTCACCCCCTGTAAGCCTTAAGAAATAATTCTCAAGCTCTTCACTTGTAATAGATATTCCCTTAACTGGAATCCCCGCCTTTGCAAGCTCCATATTCAGACTGGCACTTTCTCCCAGTCTTTCAAATATATGAATATGTTCTTTATCTATAACCTGATAGCTGCTAAAGCCCATATCATCAAGCACAGGAATAGCCTGCTTAGGATTATCAAGTGTAAGCTCTATGCGCTCACTGCATTTTTTCATAAGCTCTTCTCTTGTAAGCTCCTGCACAAGGCATCCATTATGAATAATGCCATAATCTGTGGCAAGCTTTGATAATTCCTCCAGTATATGACTTGAAATACATATTGTCATGCCACGCTCCTTAGCAAGCTTCTGGATAGTTTCACGCACCTCCACTATTCCCTGCGGATCAAGTCCGTTAATCGGCTCATCAAGAATAAGAAGGTCAGGCTCGCCTACAAGTGCAAGAGCAATTCCCAAGCGCTGCTTCATTCCAAGCGAATAATGCTTTGTTTTCTTTTCTCCAACAGCATCAAGACCTACTGTTTTTAACAGTTCTTCTATATATCCTTTTTTCTTAATCCCTGTAAGCTTACATTTAATGTTCAGATTGTCATATGCCGACATATTTCCATAAAGTCCGGGTGCTTCTATAAGACACCCTACTCTTGAACGTACCTTTTGTAAGTCCTTTCCCTTATACCCAAACATTTCTATTTCGCCATAAGACGGTGTTGACAGTCCGCTAATCATCTTAAGACAAGTCGTTTTACCGGCTCCATTTCTTCCAATAAAGCCATATATCGCACCCTTTTTAATGTGCATATTTACACCATCAACTGCCTTGTGTCTGCCATACTGCTTAGTCAGATTCCTTGTCTGCAATAATAATTCACTCAAAGCCTTTTCCTCCTTTTCTTAACTGCTCTTATCATAAAAAATAAATCCTAATCAATCGCAAATAAATAGTAAAAAAAGAATAAATTATTCATGCAGGCGATATCCAATCCCCCAGATTGTTTCTATATATTCATCAGATGTAACTGTCTTTATTTTCTTTCTGATATTGCTTATATGCACATCCAGTGTCTTTGTTTCACCCATATATGGCTCATCCCACGCATATTCGAATATATCCTCCTTGCTAAACACCTGCTTCGGGTTTTTAAGCAATAATTCCAGTATTGCGAATTCCTGTTTTGTAATCTTAGGAAGCACCCTGCCACCGATACTTACCTCAAAGGTAGAGCGTGTAAGCACCATATCCCTGAACTCAAGCCTTCCGCTATATTGTCCTTCCTGCATGCCAGCCTTTATTTTCACTTTTGTTTCTGACTCTGTTTCGCCTTTTGCTTCTGACTCTGTTTCTGCCTCTATATGACGAAGCTGCACCTGAATACGTGCCAGTACCTCTCTAATCTCAAAGGGCTTTGTTATATAATCATCTGCTCCGTCCGTCAGCACCCCGATTTTATCATCTATGCTATCCTTTGCAGTCAGCACAATCACCGGAAGCCTTCCATGTTTTCTTATTTCCTTTAAAACCTCCTCACCACTTGCACCAGGCAGCATTAAGTCAAGCAGTACAAGCGTATAAGCCTTTTCTTTTATATTAAGAAGCAGCTTTGCTTCTGTTCCTGAAAATGCCTGTTCACACGTATAACCAGCCTTCATAAGCACCTCACAAAGAAGGTTATTAATATTTATATCATCCTCTACAATTAATATATTAGGCATAATTTTTACTCCTGTATTTTATAATGTGAAATAGTCATCTACTTTATGAGAAATGGCATTAAATAAAACAGTTTTATTAATTCTTGTTTTCCTTCCGCTTATCTCTCATTATGACCGTTTCTTCAAGATTATTTTTATTCATTTTGTCCATTTCTTCAAAGTGTTTTTTGCTTAATTTGACCTTTTCTTCAAAACTATTTTTACTCATTTTGTCCGTTTCTTCAAGATTATTTTTGCTTAATTTGACCTTTTCTTCAAAACTATTTTCGCCCAATTTATCCGTTTCTTCAAGCTTTTACTTTATTTATAAACATAAAAAACAGCACGACTATTCCCTTTATCCAGAAATAAATCGTGCCGTCTTATATTTTATCTTATCTGTGTTATAATCCTAATTATTCTCTGCTCTCGCCATCGCAATCTGCTCCGGTGTTATAGGCAGCTCATAGAACCTCTTTCCTGCTGCGTGGCTTAGCGCATCTGTCACAGCCGGAAGTGGAGTATTTATTACAACCTCTCCTATTGACTTAGCACCAAATGGTCCAGCATTTTCGAAGCTGCTTTCAAACTCAACATTAATATGTCCAATATCCATTCTTGATGGTATCTTATATTGCAGGAATGAATTCTCATAAAGCTTTCCCTTATCAGAATATGTGATATTTTCAGACATTGCCATACCAATTCCCTGAAGGATTCCGCCTTCTGCCTGAACCCTTGCAAGATTAGGATTAACTGGTGTTCCACAGTCAACGCATGCATCATATTCCACAACCCTGCTCTCACCTGTAACAAGGTCAACCTCAACCTCAGCTGCACCTACCATAAATGGTGGAGGAGAAATAGGTGATGTATGTGTATTAGTAACTGTAAGTGCTATATCATTGCCACACATTGAAGCTGTTGCGATATCGCAAAGACTTACTGATGCACCATTGTGCTCTCCATCCTCGCATCTTACACAGCTTCCGTCAAATATAACCTCACTCTTATCACAGCCTATAAGCTTAGCTCCAAGCTTTTCGATTCTGCTTCTTAGCTCTAAGGCACAGTTCTCAACTGCCTTTCCAGTAACGTATGTTGTACTTGATGCATATGAGCCTGAATCATAAGGTGATATATCAGTATCAGCACCAAATACACTTATGTTATCAGTACTGCACTCAAGCACCTCTGCAGCAATCTGTGCAAGTATTGTATCACAGCCTGTTCCCATATCAGCAGCACCTATATTCATTGTATACACGCCCTCATCATTGAGCTTAAGTGTGGCACTTCCCACATCCACACCAGATATACCAGAGCCCTGCATAGCCATACCCATTCCGACAAAACGTGCTTTAGTGTCAGATATCTTTCTCATAGGATACTTCTCATCCCATTTAATCATCTCTTTGACCTTTGCTAAGCATCTGTCAAGTGCACAGCTTGTATTGACCTGACCATAGTAGGCAGGCATTACATCGCCCTCCTTAACTATGTTTTTAAACCTTATTTCAAAAGGATCCATATGAAGCTTATCAGCAAGCTCATTCACAGCAGATTCCACTGCAAAAAGGCCCTGTGTGGCACCATATCCTCTGTATGCCCCTGCTGACATAACATTTGTGTATACAACATCACTTACAAAGCGGAATGCCTCCGCCTTTCCGTATAATGGTATTGACTTGTGTCCTGAAAGACCTACTGTCGTTGGTCCATGCTCACCATAAGCTCCTGTGTTTGACAAGGTATATAAATCTATTCCTTTTACGATACCATCCTTAGTTGCACCGAGCCTTACATGCATCTGCATCTCATGTCTTGGAGATGAAGCTGACAATGACTCTTCCCTTGAGAATATAATCATAGCTGGCTTCTTAGTCTTCCATGTGACAAATGCCGGATATATTTCTGAAACCGAGGTCTGCTTTGCACCAAAACCACCACCTATTCTAGGCTTTGTAACACGTATCTTTGATGGAGAGATTCCAAGTGCGTGTGAAATAATTCTTCTGCAGTGAAATACTATCTGTGTAGAACTTACAACATGAAGTCTTCCATATGTATCGATTGTACAGAATGTCCTGAAGGTCTCCATCATGCTCTGCTGGCATGCCTTTGTATGATATGTCCTGTCAATTACAACATCACAGCTCTCAAGCACCTTATCTATATCACCATTACTGCACTCATCATGTGCACATAGATTTCTTTTATTATCAGCTCCGACAGGACACATTGCTTCCCAGTTATCCTCTGGATGAACAAGTATCTCATTATCCTTTGCCTTAGTAAAGTCAAGCACTGGTTCAAGCACCTCATACTCTGCCTTAATAAGCTTCATTGCCTTATCAACACAGCGTTCATCCACTCCAGCAACAATAGCAACCGGATCACCTATGAATCTTACGTGTTTATCAAGAATAAGCCTGTCATAAGGACTTGGCTCAGGATAAGTCTGACCGGCGCAGGTGAAACGCTTCATATTCTGGTCAACATCCTTATATGTATATATTGCCTCTATTCCAGGTACCTTCATTGCAATATCTGTATTAATGCTCTTAACATATGCGTTGGCATATGGTGAACGCAGAAGCTTTACAACAAGACAATCCTTTGGTGCAATATCATCTGTATATACCGGCTTTCCAAGAAGCAGCTCCATTGCATCCTTTTTTCTTACCGCTTTATTAACTGACTTCATTACTTCACCTCCTCTGCTATATTTTCTTTATTTTCTACATTTACTTCCTTCGCCTTTTTTGCCTTGAGGTAATCCAGAATTCCTCTTAACTGGCCTTCATATCCTGAACATCTGCACAGATTTCCCGAAAGGAATTCCTTAATCTCATCTTCATCAGGGTAAGGATTCTCCCTAAAAAGTGCAATAGCATTCATAACAAAGCCCGGGTTACAGAAGCCACACTGCTCTGCTCCCTGATCAGCTATAAATGTAACGAACTCTGCAGCCTCCTCCTGTAAACCTTCAAGCGTTGTAACGCTGCATTTATCTGCTCTTACAGCAAGAACCGAACATGAAAGTACAGGTTTATCGTTAAGAAATACCGTACACAGTCCGCAGTTAGAAGTCTCACAGCCACATTTTACACTATAACAGCCATGCTCCCTCACGAAATCATAAAGAGTCATATCGCAGGCCACATCTGCCTTGACTGACTTTCCATTTAACTTAATATCTACTAACATATATTCTCCAATCCATACACTAATAAATCTCTATATTAATAATTTACAGCCCTTAATGCTCTCTTAGTAAGTTCTTGTGCCAGATGGCTTCTGTATTCAGCACTTCCACGCATATTACTCTCTGTAGAAACATTTTCTTTTACATACCTTGCGAAGCTCTCTATAGCCTCATCATTTACTCCGCCCTTAAGAATGCCTTCCTTATCTTCAACAACAACAGCTCTTCCCGGTCTTGCACCTATGCATATATTGTATTTGCCTGAACCGCTAAAGCCCACGCCAGCACAGGTAAGAACCGGAAGGTCTGTTTCTGTTATTCTTACTGCCTCATAAAACATCTTAACTGGCTTTTTCTTAACTATAATGCTTACAATAATATCCCTGTCATAGCTCTTGGCCGCATACTCCTTTAGGGAAACTATTCCACCCTTATATAACTCCACATATGAGTCAAGTCCTATTAATAATGTAAGAACATCAGAAAATCCATATCTTCCATATATGCTTCCGCCAACTGTTGCAAGATTTCTAAACTGCACCCCAACAATATGCCTTAGTGCTTCCTTAGCGCAGCCATTGGTATACTCATTAAAGCCCTTATGGTTTTCTAACTGTCTTAGAGATGTCATGCATCCAATCTTAAATTCTTCATCTGTCTCTTCAAGCTTGTCAAGTCCCAGTCCTGACATGTCAATCGCAGTATTGATTCTGTTATCGCCCATACGCATCCACATCATGCCGCCGATAATTCTGTTAGCCTTCTTCTGGTTAAGCTCGTAGGCCTCTTCAATACTTTCTACTCTCTTATAATTCTGTATATTAAGCATAAAAACTCCTCATTTAATCATACTTATGCCAGAAATAAAAGTCCTGCTGTGCAGCTTAAACAACCTTTAAACTTTTTCCTGACCGTTTCTTAATTACATCATAATATAACTATACTGGCTTGTAAAAGCCTTGTCAATCTGATAAAATTCATTCGCACATATCTTTTAACTGTTGCTGTCAGATATATTCTGTTCAACATAAATGAGTGTGCTAAAATAAAGTAGAAATGAGGATAACTATGAAAAAGTTTAAAAGATTAACCGCTTTAGTTCTGGCAGTGCTTATGCTTATATCAACTGTAGCATGTGGCAGTTCTGCTTCAAACGACAGTACTACACAGGCTGCTTCAACATCAGCCTTTGATGTTATGTCCCAGTTTAGCGAGGTAAGCACAAGCTACCCTCTTACTGTTACCGACCAGGCTGGACGAACAGTAACTTTTGAAAAAGCACCTGAAAAGATTGCTTCATCTTACTATATCTCTACAAGTCTTCTCCTTGCACTTGGATTAAAGGATAAGCTTGTAGGCATCGAAGCTAAGGCTAATACAAGAAACATCTATAAGCTTGCAGCTCCATCCATCGTAAGTCTTCCTAATATGGGAACAGCCAAGGAATTCAACACAGAAGCCTGTGTTGCAGCAGCACCTGATGTTGTATTCCTTCCTATGAAGTTAAAAAAAGCTGCAGATACACTTGAAAGTCTTGGTATCAAGGCTGTTGTTGTTAATCCTGAGGATGCAACGCTCCTTAAGGAATGTATAACACTTGTTGGTAAAATAACTAACACAATTGGACGCTCTGATGCACTTAACAATTCCATTGATACATTTTTAGCTGATAATAAAGCCAAGCTTGCAGGTGAGAACACTCCTTTAGTATATCTTGCAGGTAACAGCTCTGTTCTTTCAACAGCCGGAAGCAAGATGTACCAGAACACATTACTTACCAATGCAGGCGGAAAGAATGCAGCCTCTGAGCTCACAGATACTTACTGGGCAAATGTTTCATATGAACAGCTTCTTGCCTGGAACCCTGATTACATTATAATAGCTGCCGATGCAACTTACTCAGTAGATGACGTTCTTAATGATGCTAACCTTGCAGACTGCAATGCTGTTAAGAATAAAAAGGTTGTAAAACTCCCTGGCGATATAGAAGCCTGGGATTCACCTGTACCAGCAAGCTTCTTAGGAAGCATATATATTGCCTCTGTTCTTCATCCAGAAAAGGTTACTAAGGATTTCTATGAAGAATGTGTAACTAAATTCTATGAAAGCTTTTATGGATTCACACCTGCTAAATAAGGATGATTTATGTTCAAAAATACTTATAATTACCGGAACAAAATTATACTTTTATCAGCCATACAGGTACTGCTTCTTATAGTAGTACTTGTATGGTCTGTCATTACCGGACAGTATCCACTCACATTAAAGAGCTTACTGTCTGGTGATACTATGTCTATTATGGTCTTTAAAAGGCTCAGGCTTCCCCGTGCCCTTATGGGTGTTATAGGTGGTTTTGGGCTTTCAATATCAGGTTATATATATCAGCTTATATTTAAAAACCCTCTGGCTTCTCCCGATATCGTTGGCGTTTCCTCCGGTGCAAGTGCCGGTGCTGCTCTTGCAATAGTTGCAGTTTCTGCTTCTGTTCCAGTCATCTCCATATCTGCTTTTATCGGAGCTGTTACAGCCCTCATAATAACTCTGCTTACAGCTTATCTTGTCCCTGGCAGAAACAGTTATACTATCGTGCTTGCCGGTATAGCTATTCATTCTGTGGCACAGACTATACTTATGTTTCTAAAGCTTGCTGCCGATCCTGAAAAACAGCTTGCTTCAATCGAATACTGGATTATGGGAAGCCTTAATGGTATTTCAAGGGACAGCCTTGCTATTCCGTTCCTCACAACACTTGCCAGCTTTATTATAATGGCTATGTTATACAGACAGGTTCTCATTCTCTCTACAAGCGAAGAGGAAGCTGTATCACTAGGTGTAAATGTAACAAGTCTGCGTTTTATCATACTAATGCTTGCTACATTAGTAGTATCATCAATAATATGTGTTACAGGGCTTATAAGCTTTATCGGACTTATCGCACCTCATATTGCCAGACTGCTTACAAAGCGTAATGACATATTTACATATATAACAAGTGGCTTCACAGGAGCTATTTTACTGACACTTGCTGATATACTGGCAAGAAGTGTATCCTCATCAGAGCTGCCAGTCAGTATATTTACCTCACTTCTTGGAGCTCCACTGCTTATCATTCTGCTTATCAGAGCTAATAAAAAGGAGGCGTTATGATGTCCGATTTATTCAATACTACATTTTCTGCTGCCGGAATATCTGTATATTATGGCAGCACCTGTGCGGTTGATAACGTAAGCTTTGACCTTATGCCAGGACAGCTTAATGCTGTTATTGGCAATAACGGCTGTGGTAAAACCTCCCTTATTAAAGCTATTATGGGACTTATAAAGCACAACGGAAAATGTCAGCTTAATGAACACTTACTTGAAAACCTCTCTGTTAAAAAAAAGGCCCAGCTGATAAGCTACATTCCCCAAAGAAACAATCTTACCATAAGTATGACCGTCAGGGAGGTATGTCTGCTTGGCTTCAATCCTCATATGCACATACTTGGAGGCTACACCACAGATATGATAAAACGTGCCGATAAAGCTATTGATATGGTTGGACTTAATGGTTTATACGAATCAGACTTCTTAGCTTTAAGCGAAGGGCAGAAGCAGTTATGTATTCTGGCACGCACCATAATAGAGGCTTCCCCTCTGCTTCTTCTTGATGAACCTGATAGTGCACTTGATTTTTCTAATCGTCATCTTCTTATGCAGCGCATAAGAAGCATTGTATCCGATGGCAGATGCGTACTTATGTGTATTCACAGTCCTGAGCTAGCTTTGGAATACTGCGATAATATACTTCTTATGAAAGCCGGAACAATACTTACCAGCATTAATACTCATACAGACTCCCTTGATATTATTAACGAAAAGCTGTCTCTTATATATGATAATATTAATGTTATTGAATGTACCGATATCCACCATAAAACACACCGTGTAGTTGTTGCACTATAAACCTTTACTACAGATATATACCTATTCACGCAGGACACACATACGTTATAAAAGCATTTACTGAAATGAGGTGACTTATTCTATGGATAATTGTTATTTAGACGCTCTGGCTGTCATTACATTTTTTAAGATGTCAGATAAAAAGCATCTTTTTATTACCGGAGACCGGGGAAGTGGCAAATCATATCTGTTAAACAGCATTTTAAACCAGACTAAAGACGCTACGGATATGTCTGATTTTTTCAATTTCAATTATCTGCTAAGCCGCAGAACGGACACCCCAGAAGTTGTTATTAAATCCAATCTTATAGATGATGGAAAAGAATATGTAATTGGCAGACCACGTACACTCACTCCTGTTTCTCCTAAAAAAGGCAACAACATGACCTCCGTAGAGGATGGCTTTATTAACTGCGCCTGTCCTGCTATTATGAAGCATCTTATGACCTCTGATGATAGTGTATTTGTTATTGACGAGCTTGGTTATCTGGAAAGTTCCTGTATTCCTTTTCAGGAGAGCATTAAAAGTCTTCTTGATAACTCACGCGTATTAGCTGTCATCAGAAAACAATCAACAGAATTTCTTGACAGTATTAAAAGCAGATCTGATGTACTTTTAATCGATATTGATAATACCTTCAGCTCTATTTCATGCATTATTATGGCATCCGGTATGTCAAAAAGATTCGGTACCAACAAGCTTTTAGCATCCTTTAACAACAACACTCTATTTGAAAATGCGATAAATATAAGCCATTTCGTAAACTTTGGTGAAACGCTTGCCGTAACCAGACATGATGAGCTTGTACAGATATGTGAACGAGAACATATACATTGTATAAAACACAGTATGCCTTACAGAAATGATATGGTACGCCTCGGTGTTTCCCACATTCTAAAGGAAGCCTGCTGCCAGAAAAACAACTGCACCAAAGGAATATTATTTCTTCCATCTGACCAGCCGCTTATCACTAAGACAAGCCTTCAGCTGCTGTGCCTTTTATTTATTTACTACAACAGCAGTCATTTTGCTTGTAATAACGCAGATAAATCCAGCAATGCCAATAATAACTATTCTAATAATAATAAGAAGAAGATATGCCGGCTTGCCTTCAACGAAAACGCAGGCGCACCAGTAATATTTCCTGCGTGCTATTATAATGAGCTTCTTACACTTCCACAGGGCAAGGGTGGAGGCTTTATTGCAAAAAAACATCCTGCACAGGTTGTTTTAGTTCCTGCACAGGATGAATATGAATTATATGATATTGATACTCCTGATGACCTTATTCGTCTTTCCCGGTATCTTCGCTAATTGCTGTACCTTATTTAGTTACAGCCTTTTCCTTTATTGTTGCTGCTTCTTCTGAAACAACTTCTTTAACCGTTTCCTCAGCTTTATCCTTAGGAAGAATTATGTTAAGTAATATTGCTACAAATGCTGCTGGAACAATACCAGACTCACCAAACATAAGCTGTACTGCCTGTGGTGTATGTACAAGGATTGCAGGGCTTACACCCATACCATAGCCTACACCAAGTGCAACTGATACAATAGAAAGTCTTCTTGCATCAAGCGGCTCCTTAGTGATAAGCTGGATTCCACTAACAATAATTGATGAGAACATCATAACTGCCGCACCACCAAGTACTGACTGTGGCATGATTGATATTAAGGCTCCAAGCTTAGGAATAAGACCACATAATATAAGGAATACCGCACCAGATGCAAGTGCAATTCTGTTAACAACCTTAGTCATTGCAACAAGACCAACATTCTGGCTGAATGATGTATTAGGAAGCACACCGAAAAGCGCTGCAAGCGATGAACCTAAACCATCACACATAACTCCGCCTGAAAGCTCTTTATCTGTCGCTTCTCTTCCTACTCCACCGACCATAACACCTGATATATCTCCAACAGTTTCTACTGCTGTTACCACAAACATAACAAGCACAGGAAGTATTGCTCTTAAATCAAACACAGGCTTAACTGGCATAAACTTAGGAATCGCAATCCACTTAGCTTCTGCAACCTTATTCCAGTTAAGTACCCATGACTTAGTATATTCAACTCCATCAGCAGTAACCGCTGTATGTGGAAGCACACAGCCCATAATAGCTGCTACAATATAACCAACTATAATTCCAATGAGTATAGATGATGAACTAAGATATCCCTTTGTCCAGTGCTTAACGAATAATATAACAACAAGCACAACAAACGCCAGAAACAGATTCTCTAGTGAGCCAAAGTCCTTAGCTCCATTTCCACCACCGAATGAATTGATACCAACTGAAATAAGTGACAATCCAATAGAAAGCACAACCGTTCCTGTTACAACTGATGGGAAAAATCTTCTTAACGGCTTAATAAATGCACCAAGCACAGTTTCAAAAAGACCACCCATAATGGAAGCACCCATAATAGCACCATAGGCTAATATTCCGCCACCCATAACCTTTGTTATACTGCTGAACACTCCGATAAATCCTGAGCTCGTACCCATAATAATAGGCACCTTTCCTCCAACAGGTCCTACTGAAAATAACTGTATAAGCGTTACAATACCTGCTATAATCATAGCATTCTGTAAAAGTGCAACCTGAATAGATGCATACTCACTTCCTGCTCCAATACCACAGGCTCCTGTAATAATAAGCAATGGTGTAAGATTTCCTACAAACATTGCCATAACGTGCTGAAGTCCAAGTGGTATCGCCTGTTTTAATGAAAGCTTTCCATTAAAATCATATGCCTCCGGCATAAGTTCTTTTATCTTTTTCATATATCCTCCGGTATATTAACCATAATCTATCTGTTATTAATCTCATATGAATAAGGTCTAGGGAAAATCATTATTCAAGTACTTGATTTTCCTTAGACCTTCCTTCTGTATGACTAATGACCCGCGTTCATTATCTCTGTACATCAAATGATGCATTATTCATAAGCCTCTTAATCTGGCCAACGCTTGTGATGTTAGTATCGCCGCGGATAGCGTGCTTCATTACTGAAGAAGCTACTGCGAAGTTGACGATATCTTCGTGCTTCCAGTCATTCTGCATAAGAGCATAGATAAGACCAGAAGAGAATGCATCTCCACCACCAACACGGTCAACAATCTCAAAGTTGAGTGTCTTGCTTTCGTAAGTCTTTCCGTCAGCATAGTAGAAAGCCTTAAGAGAGTTATTACTTCCTGAATGAACATAACGTACTGTTCTTGCAATTGCTTTCATATGGTACTGCTCATCAATAGCCTTAAACACTCTGTCCATATCCTCAAATGATGGATCCATAGTAAGACCATCCTTAACATCTGTACCATCTGCATTGTATACATGGATAGGCTCAATACCTATAAGTACATCTACATATGGAAGATATTTGCTGAGTACATCCCTTGCAGTTTCAAAAGACCATAATGTACTTCTGAAATTAGGATCAAAGCTTACTGTAAGTCCAAGCTTCTTAGCTGCCTTGATAGCCTTATCTATAAGACGACGGCAGTTATATGAAAGAGCTGGTGTGATGCCACTTAAATGTAACCAGTCATAATCCTTTAAGATGTTCTCAAAATCTACATCCTTATAATCATATTCAGCAAATGCTGAGCTTCCTCTATCATATATTACCTGTGAAGGTCTTACTGAAACACCTTCTTCAAGGTAATAAAGTCCCATTCGCCCGTCAGACTTGATAATGTGCTTAGTGTGTACATCATTAGCCTTAAGGTAGTTAATACAAGACTTACCCAGGTCTGTGTTAGGTAATACTGTAAAAAATGTTGAGTCAACACCAAGGTTAGCTAAAGAAACTGCTACGTTGGCTTCTGCTCCACCATAGTTAACTATGAAATTGTGGGTTGTAACTATCTTCTCATAGTTAGGTGGTGATAATCTTAACATCAATTCGCCAATTGCTATGAACTTCATATGTGCCTCCATCTATCATTAAACTTTAAACCTGATATTAAGTAATATTTTATAGCAATAATCTGTACTTTTATTGCTCTATATTGTCAAAATAATACTCCATTTAATGATACTACTTATCCTATAAAATTGCAAATTGTATTTAACGCATTAACTCACAAATACCGCAGTATTTTGTTGCATTAACACATCATTTCATTGTATAATTAAAAATATTTTGAAGCGAGGAAAGTAATACCTATGGACATTTACGAATCATTGAACTCTATTTTAGTAACTTTATTCAATGATATAATGAACATTGAAGAAAAGGCTTTAATTACAGATGAATTTTCTGACATCACAGTTACTGATATGCACATAATTGAAGCTATCGGAATTAAAGAGCCACGCACTATGGGAACAATATCAAAGGCCTTAGGCGTGACTATGGGAACTCTTACAGTCGGCATTAACGGACTTGTTAAAAAGGGATATGTAATAAGGACAAGAAGTGAGGAAGACCGCCGTGTCGTATATGCTTCTCTCACACCAAAGGGTAATGCGGCATACAATCACCATATGAAATTTCATCAGGATATGATTAAACATATCACTGGCGATTTAAGCGAAGATGAAGCCGCTGTACTTATTAAGACATTTACAAGGCTTGAAGATTATTTTAAAAGCATATCATAGCATTTATAATGTCTATGTAATTATATTAACATATAGCTATGCTGTATAACCGCATAACATTTAACGCACTGACTGCATAGTAAAATCCCCACAGATATAAACTTCTGTGGGGATTTTTTGAAAGATTATTAATCTTTCCGCCGACCGGGCCGGCATAATTTATATATGAGAGTTTTGGAAAAGTAAGCTTATTTAGTTAATTCAGCTGTCTTATATATAAATGTTACTGAATTGTCCTTACCATCTGATTTACCAAGGAATGTGTTGTAATTCTGACCAAGCCTGATTACTTCCTTGATTGTATCTACTGCTGTATCAGCATCATCACCAACAAGACTTGTAATAGCCTTAATACCTGTCTCATTGAATTCTGCCATACCGTCTTTAAGTGTTATAGCACCATCATTAAGCTGTGTTACGCCATCTGCTAAAGTTACAGAAGATGCCTTAAGTGTTGATGTTCCATCAGCAAGCTGTGTAGAACCACTCCTTAATGCTTCATTGTTAGAATTAAGTGTGCTGAAACCACCTGCAATCTGTTCAATACCACCATTAAGTGTATCATTGTTACCACTAAGCCGTGCAAGCCCTGCACTTATCTGGCCTGCACCACCATTAAGTGTATCATTGTTATCGCTAAGCTGTGCAAGTCCTGTGCTTATCTGTGCTATACCACCATTAAGTGTATCATTGTTACCACTAAGCTGTGCAAGTCCTGCATTAAGCTGTGATGCACCTGCATTAAGTGTATTGTTATTCTTAACAAGTTTGCCAAGTCCGTCTGTTAATAACTGGCTTCCTTCTGTAAGCTGCTTTAATTCTGCATTAATAGTTTCATTATTGCTAAGATTGCTAACAACTGCATCTAATGCACTTGAAGCCCCTATATTACCAGCAGCCTTAATAAGAAGTCCTAACTGGTTAGCATATACATAATCCTTTGAACCAGCCTGTGATACCTGTGGAGAATATGGCTTACCGCTTGATACAGCTTCTGTATATGTCTCTGTTATTATATTAGTTGTATAAGCTGTAAGATACTTTACAAAATAAGCTGATATATCTGTTGCTGCCTCACTACTGCTCTTCTTCCCCAGATCACTAAGGTCTGTTGCTATAGTTACATCACTAAGGCCTAATGCTGTTCCTAATTTCTGTAAATCAGTTGCCTGCTCCATAACAGTCTTTCCTGTTGAGTCTGCTACAGAATTCATCTTATAAGCTGTTGAATTAGCTGCAAGTTCCTTAACAACATTTCCAATAAGTGCTGTCTTAATGCTCTTTATTCCTTCATTTAATTGTGAAGCTCCTGCCTCTGCACTAGCAACACCATCTGTATAAGCCTTTAAACCTGTCTGTAATGAAACTGCACCTGCTGCCGCACTGGCAACACCGCCTGTATATGTTGAAAGACCACTCTGTAATGTGCCTGAACCTGCATTAAGTGCTCCTACACCATCAGTATAAGTCTTTAAACCTGACTGTAACTGTCCTGCACCTGCACCAAGCTGGTTAGCTCCTGCTGTGTATGCACTGATACCATCCTTAAGCTGTCCTGCACCTGCTGCCAGAGCTGTAGCACCATCTGTATAAGCATAGATACCATCTTTAAGCTGGCTTGCACCATCATTTAACTGGTTCACGCCATCTGTAAGTGCTGGAATACTGTCAGAAAGTGTCTGTGTACCATTCTGGAGAGTAACTGTTCCATCTGTAAGCTGGTCAGCTGCTGACTGAAGCTCATTCATCTTATCTTCAAGCTTAGCAAGTGAGAAATCATCTGTATCTATATCATTAAGTGTGCTTGTTGTAGCAACTGACATAGACATATCAAGCTCGAAATCCTCTACATCTGCTGATATTTCAAAGTATTCTGGAATATCCATATCAAGGCTTTCACCATCAAACTTAAGGTTTAAAGTATCCTTTAAGCCTGGCATAGCCATACCAAGTGCAATGATATTATCGCCAACCTTGCTTACCTTGCCGTTAGTAACTTCTACATTACTGAACTTATCTGTTGGAAGAAGTGTTCCTGTAATCATAGTAAATGGAACATAAGCTATCTGTGACTTTCCATTAACTGTTATATTCTTCTTCTCATTGTTAGTATAGTCATATCTGATAGTAACCTTACCACTCTTGCCAATCATATCTTCTGGCTTAGTTTCAACACCATTTAACTTGTAAGTAACCTTTATTGAAACAGGAGCAGTCTTATCAGATGTGCTTTGGTTAGTTGTTGTTTCGCCCTTAGAATCAGTAACCTTTTCTGTTACAAGAACGTGATCCTGAGTTCCGTCTGCCTTATCAAATACATATACCATCTCGTCTCTTGTATTTGTCTTCAATGTACTTGTATTTGATATTGAAAGCTCGTTCTTAATAGCATTTGTTATAATATTCTCTGTATTAGAAGCAGCCTCACTGCTTATTGCAACCTCACTGCCTGTCTGATTATATGCTGTGCTAGTGCCACAGCCTGTAAGTGTTGAAGCAATAAGAACAACACTTAATAATACTGAACTATATTTAAATAAAGTCTTCTTAACCATAACTATTCCTCCATTTTCTTACTTCCTGATATATTCTTATATCTGTTACGAAATATGCATCTTTGACCCATTCATATATATTCCTGATTACATATCCTGATTCTTCTTAGGCTTAAATCCTATACTTGTATTGATAATGAGCTTATCACATAATACAAACAATGATGGAAGTATGAAGATAACTACGAACATACTTATAATTGCACCACGCGCCATAAGTGTACAAAGCGAACCAATCATATCAACTGAAGCTATACATCCAACACCAAATGTTGCGGCAAAGAAACCAAGTGCACTAACAATAATTGATGGTATTGATGTTGAAAGAGCTATCTGAATTGCTTCCTTCTTAGCGTATCCCTGACTTCTTTCCTTCTTATATCTTGTTGTCATAAGAATAGCATAATCGACTGTTGCACCAAGCTGGATAGTACCGATAACTACTGATGCAATAAATGGTATCTGTGTATGCGTAAAATATGGAATACCCATATTAACAAAGATAGCAAATTCGATTGCTGAAACAAGTATAATTGGAAGCGATATTGATTTAAGTACGAACAGGATAATAACAAATATAGCTACTATCGATACCGCACTGACTGTCTTAAAGTCCTTATCTGTTATAGTGATAAGATCCTTGGTACAAGGAGCTTCGCCAACTACCATTGCCTTAGAATCGTAAGACTTTACAATATCATTCACCTTACTAATCTGATTGTTAATTTCATCTGATGCTATTTTGTAATCTGTAGCAATCATCATTATCTGATAATCTTCACCCTTAAGCTCTGATACTGTCTTAGCCGGTAAGAATTCCTGTGGAATACCAGACTTAAGTGCTGTGTCAAGTCCGAGTGCGAACTGTACACCGTCTACATCACCTAACTTATCAAGCATTTCGTTAGCTGTATCTGTAGACATACTAGAGTCAGCAAGTATCATATAGATTGAATTCATATCAAAGTTTTCTTCCAGCTTCTTATTAGCCTGTGAGCAAGCAAGATCATCTGGAAGTGTATCAGACAAATCATAATATACTGATGTATGATTCTGTCCATATATAGCAGGTCCTAATAATACAACAAAGACAATTACAAATATCCATGAGTGGTTTACTATAAATGTAGCAAGCTTATCGAAGTTTGGCATAATCTCACGATGCATTGTCTTCTCTAATGCCCTGTCAAATGTAAGTATCAATGATGGAAGGATTGTTACACAACCGATAACACCGAATACAACACCCTTTGCCATAACGATACCAAGGTCAAGACCAAGTGTGAAGCTCATAAAGCAAAGTGCAATGAAACCTGCAACTGTTGTTATAGAAGAACCAACTACGGATGTAAGTGTATTACCAATGGCAACTGCCATCGCTTCCTTGTGGTCATCCGGATATATTTCCTTCATTTCCTTGTAGCTGTGCCATAAGAAGATCGAATAATCCAGTGTAACACCTAACTGAAGTACAGCCGCAAGAGCTTTAGTTATATATGAAACCTCACCTAATAAAATGTTAGAACCTAGGTTGTATACAATTGCCATTCCTATACTTATCATAAAAAATACTGGTACAAGAAATGAATCCATAAATATAGCAAGCACGATACATACAAGAACTACTGCTATAAGTACATAAAGTGGTGTCTCTTTCTCCGAAAGATTCTTAGTATCCGTAACTACTGCTGACATACCACTTATAAACGCCTGACCCTCTGTCTTCTCTCTTATCTGTGTGATAGCATTCATAGTATCATCACTTGAAGTTGTATTATCGAAGAATATTGCAAATAAAGTTGTATCTGTGCTGTCATTCTCGAAATACTTTCTGAATTTTGATGGAACAATCTCAGATGGAACATCTTCACCAACTATTCCTGTGTAAGAAATAACCTGTGCAACGTGGTCTACACTCTCTACCTTCTTAATAAGTCTGTCAGTAGACTTCGTATCCATATTCTGGACAACTACCATCGCGTATGCACCCTTATTGAAGTCATCCATAAGAATATCCTGACCCTGCATAGTCTCTATCTCATTCGGAAGATAATACAGAATATCGTAATTAACTCTTGTATTAAAGTATCCGATTGCAGATGGAATAAGAAGCAGGAAACTCAGAATAAGAATTGGAATTCTGAGTTTAACAATTACTTTTCCAAACTTTTCCATAACTCGCCTCATTTCTACGTCTGCGACGTAATTTTACTTTGATTGGACTGATAACCTCTCAATAATTAATAACTCTCTTAATTAATTACATTTATTATCAATTCAATACATATGACCGTCATCTCTCAAATATGACTTATGGTCATTTTCTTTGCAAGTGTTATTCTAGCACAAAATGACCGATAGTCAATACTCAAAATGACTAAAAGTCATTTTTTTATAGATTTTTTATTTTCAATATGGTAGAATATTAATTGACAGAATA